>Ga0172375_10002094_pt1 | contig 31540 bp, 31 predicted proteins | sample LakKiv1m_FD_114537 | JGI IMG/M metagenome (GOLD analysis project Ga0172375, IMG submission 114537) | Freshwater microbial communities from Kabuno Bay, South-Kivu, Congo - kab_092012_11.1m | ecosystem: Environmental > Aquatic > Freshwater > Lake | place: Democratic Republic of the Congo... | reverse complement strand
CCAGGAAGAAGCTATTGCGCATATTAACAACGGGCATTCGGTGATTGTTTCCGCACCTACTGGCGCCGGGAAAACTGCTATTGCCGAACACATCATTAATCAGGCGCTTTTTAATAAGCTCGGAGTAATCTACACCGCTCCGATCAAAGCCTTATCCAACCAGAAATTCCGCGACTTTAAAGCCCAATTCCAAGAAAATATCGGAATCTTGACCGGCGATGTTTCGATTAACCCGGAAGCTCCAGTCTTAATCATGACTACGGAAATTTTCCGCAACAAAATTTTCGACCAGCCGGAAAGTTTAAATAAATATTCCTGGATTATTTTTGATGAAATCCATTACATTGATAACCCCGAGCGCGGCACGGTTTGGGAGGAATCCCTGATTTTTTTACCTAAACAGATGAAACTTCTGGGGTTGTCGGCGACTATTCCTAATATTAAACAGTTTGCCAGCTGGATTGAATCAATCCACAGTAAAGAGGTAAAAGTAGTGGTTGAAAATAACCGGCCTGTCCCTTTACATTTTCTTTTCCAGTGCCAGAATGAAATCACCGATAAAATCGAGCAATTAAAACGCATCCGCTCAAACAAACCCAACAAATTAAGCTCTTTAATAGAATACTTGCAGAATAATGACGGGCTTCCGGCAATTTATTTTGTTTTTTCCCGCAAGCGGGCCGAAGAATTAGCCCAGGAATTATATGGGTTTAAATTTTTAACCTCAAAGGAAAGCCGGGCAATCACCCAATTGTATGAAGATTTAACCGAAAGATTCGACCTGAAGAATGAACAATCAGCCCAAATCCTTTACCCTTTAATCCAACGCGGAATAGCCTATCACCACGCCGGCATGCTTCCGACATTAAAAGAAGTCATTGAAAGGCTTTTTACCAGCCGCTTGCTTAAGGTTATTTTTACTACCGAAACATTTGCTCTGGGTATCAACATGCCCTCCCGTTCGGTGATGTTCGACGGCCTGCGTAAATTTTACGGCACCTATGTGCGTAATTTAAAAACCCGCGATTTTTACCAAATGGCGGGGAGAGCCGGTCGGCGCGGCATCGATAAAGAAGGTTTTGTTTATACTCGGGTCAACCCTCAGCGGATAAACTACGAGGAAGTACGCCGAATAATTTTCGGTAACCCCGAGGAAGTAAAAAGCCAGCTAAATACTTCATATGCTACAATCCTTAATTTGTACGAAAAATATAAAGAAGATTTATTTAATATTTATCCGCTTTCCCTACATTATTATCAGTCCAAGAAAAACGAACAGAAACAGGCACTTAATCTTCTGGATGCAAAATTAAGGCTGCTTAAAGAATTAGGCTATATCCATGAAGGCCAGCTTACCGAAAAAGGAAAATTTGCCAAGACAATTTACGGCTATGAATTGGTGCTTTCAGAGCTCTACGAGGATAATATTCTTGAACAGTTAGATGAGGTTGGGCTAGGGGTTATAGCGGCAGCAATAGTTTTCGACCCCAGAAAAAACCAGCGGATGCCTACTTCTATTTCTAAATCCAGCCGCTTGATTAAACGCACCTGCGAAGAAGCCTACGATAAAATAAAAGATAAAGAACGCCGTTATAAAATTTACCCTTTCAGTAAATTACCATATTTTCACCTATGTTCCTGCATGGAAGCCTGGCTAAGAGGGACAAATTTTGATAAAACAATTGAATTTACGGATTGCGATGAAGGCGAAGTAGTGCGGTATTTCAGGATGAGCGTGCAAGTTTTACGCGAAATCGCCCTGGCCCCGGTTGCCTCCCACCTGCTCAAAGATAAGATCAAAGAAACTATCCGGGTGATTAACCGTGATATAGTTGACGCCGAAAAACAACTACGCGAAGGTTAAATCAGGGACGGTTCTCAAAACAAAGGAAAACTGTCCCTTTTGGGGACAGTTCTGCTTTGGGTTAAGAACCGTCCCTATTTTGATTTTAAGTAATCAAGCAAAATCTTTTTGTGGTCAAAAGCAAACTCTAATTTTTCAATCTGGCTTAATTTGATTATTTTTACACCTTTAGCATCATCACCTGCTTGAGGAGTGCCTTTGGCTTTAGCGGTAAAAACAGTTCCAATAGTATGGAACCTCGGATCACGTTTGGGGTCAGAATAAGTGTGAAACTGTTTAAGCTGTAAAAGCTCTAAGCCGGTTTCTTCTTTGGCTTCTCTAGTAATAGCATCTTCCAGGCTTTCTCCGTAATCGACAAACCCTCCCGGCAAAGCCCAACCAAAGGGCGGATTACTGCGCTCAATTATCACAATCCCTCCAGCTAATTCGACAATCACATCCACGGTCACATAAGGCCCGCCGGATAACTTAGTGGTTACATAATCTAAATACCCCACCAGATTTTTTTTGAAAATCTCAAATGCTTCCCGGTTATTCAAACAAAAGGTGATTTCTTTTAAAGTCGTATTTCCCCGGCGCAAGTGACTTAAAACTTCCTGGGCCATGATTTTAGCCGAAGCCAGTAAAGGAAAACCTCCGGTGCCACAGCCTAGCGCCGGAAAAACTATAGACCTGATCTTTAATTTCGCGGCTAAATCCAGTGAACTTCGGCAGGAGTTTCTTATTTTGACTTCATCGGTCTTAAAATTCATACCCATAGTAGCAGCGTGAATAATATATTTTGCAGCCAATTCTCCGGCGCCGGTCTCAACTGCCTCTCCTATTTGAATCGGGCCTCTTTTTACCGCTTCATCCTCGATAACCTGGCCGCCTTTTCTTTTTATTGCGCCAGCAACGCCACCACCCATTACCAGTTTATTATTAGCGGCATTAACAATAGCATCACTGCGTATCTCGGTGATATCACCCATCACCACCTTTATTTCGCTGTCTTTTAACTTCATTGAAATTCCTACCATCTAAAGGGCCTGAAATTTTTAATGGTATATAAAGGATCCAAATAGTTCATAATCAACATCATATTCGAATACTTATCCGTCCAGGGGCGCATAATTCTATTTTTTTTGTTATGGATATATATAGCCCATCCTAAATCCTTGGCCAAATGGTTAAATGTCCCAATATCCCAGGTCAAAGCAAACCATGAGGTGGCAAAAAGGTCTACTTTAATGTTTCCATTATTCTTCTTCCAATTGGCGTAGGCATTCAAATTATTGGCATTACTTAACAAAACAGGGACAAAGTTTAGATAACGGTTGGAAATGTGGAATAAAAGCACTCCCTTATCCGTCAGGTGCCGGCGGTACTCTTGTATCGCCTCAACAGTCAATAGGTGCACAGGGATAGCATCTCCGCTAAAAGCATCTATAACTATGATATCGTAGCTTTTTTCCGGCGTTTTCTGGATAGTAAGCCTGGCGTCTCCGGTAATAAAGTTGACTTTACCTTTGGCATTTTTAATAAAAGTAAAGATGTCTTTGGCAATATAATACACATCCGGATCGATCTCAAAATAATCGATCTCCTGGCCTGCCTGGGAATAACCGGCCAATCCGCCTGAGCCTAAACCGATTATGGCAATATTCTTTATTTTTACCGCCTCCTTCGAGCTCAAAAACTCTCCTATAGGAGTTAATTTGTGGTAATAAGCCAGAGGCTCGCCCTGTTTTGTTTTATCTTGATATTGGACTCCGTGAATAGTAGTCCCATTTACCAAAATAAGCTGCCCTTCGTCTGAATAAACCCTGTATAGCCCATAATAATTACGATGCTGGTAGATATCATTACTTTTCGCCCATAATGAATAGGCGACCGGAGTAATTAATATAATCATTAAAGTGCTAAAGAAAAGAACGCGCGGATTCTTAAAAAGGTATTTATAACAAACTTTGAAAACATAAAAAATTACGATAAACCCAAAGATATTATAGTGCCTGAATATTGCCGGCCAGATAGCCAAAGCTATGGCAACATAAGCTATGAAAAATATATTTTTCCAGCCCATAAGCTCAGGTTTATTTCCGATGGATAAAGCCAAAGCAATTAAAGACAGGCCCAACAGGTATTCGCCGATTGTTACTGAAACAACCGGCATGATCCAAGTAGTAAGAAAACCTCCCAAAAACCCACCTACAGCAATAATAAGATAAAATAAAGGCAGGTGAGTAAGGTCAGCAGGTTTCGTTTTATGCAACTGATACTGGCAAAACATGCATATATTGAACAAAATTACCAGCAGGGCTATCGCTTCGATTAAGAAAGGAAAATATCCTCCGATAATGATAAAAAACCAGAGTAAACCCCAGCCGAAGGTTAAATAAAATTTCTGGTTAACCCAGGCAGGCGCCCAGGGCCTTTGTTTAAAATTTAAAACAAAGGTTAAAAGGTAAATACACAGCGGCACTACCCATAATAATGGAATCGGGGCAACTTCATAAGTCAGGATATTAGTTACTGCCAAAAACATTATTACCGGAGCTGCGCTATAAAGCAACCAACGCACGATATCGGCGCGCGATACCCCTCCCATATTCCAGATTTTGGTTACTTTAAATTCAGGGGTGTAAACTTTTACTTTAAAAACTGAGTAAGCAACTAATATCAATAATGAAAAATAAAGCACCCGCCAAAATAAAAATTGCTGATTAAGGTCTAAAACTGCTTCAAAGAAAAAGGGATAGGTAATTAAGCCGGCAAAAGAACCAAGGTTAGAAACTGCATAAAGGGTATACGGGCTAGCCTTTTCTTTTAAATCCGAATCGGCCAGCCAAGCCTGTAAGACGACGCTAGCAGTAGATAAGACAAAAAAGACCGGCCCGATCGTCCAGATCAAATTAACAAAAACGTTTAATACCAGTGGAAGGCTTAAATTGGCAGGGTTAATAGTCGGAAAACTTCTTCCTGGAAAGAAAAGTAGAGGCAAAAGAAATAATCCTAAATAATAGGGAAGAAATTTTCGGATACCGATTTTTTTAAGGATTACATAAGAAGCAAAATAGCCAAGCAATAATACCGCTTGGAAAAAGACGATACAAGAACCCCAAACAAGATAGGTACCTCCAAAATCAGGAAGAATCCGTTTTGAAATGATAAGTTCAATTTGGAACAAAAGGAAGGCGGCTAAAAAGGTAATCAGCTTGAGCACGAATATCTTTCGCATTAGTCTATTCTCCGATTATTTTAACCAGAACACGTTTTCTTCTCTGGCCGTCGAACTCTCCGTAAAAAATCTGCTCCCAGGGCCCAAAATGTAATTTACCTTTGGTTACGGCTACAACTACTTCCCTGCCCATAATTGTGCGTTTTAAATGGGCATCGGCGTTATCCTCGCCGGTCAGGTTATGCTGATATTTATCTCGGCCATAAGGCGCTAACTTTTCAAGCCAAGCGGAAAAATCACGGTGTAGTCCGCTTTCATCATCGTTGATAAATACGCTGGCTGTAATATGCATAGGATTAACCAGGCAAAGCCCTTCCTTAACCCCGCTTTTTGCCAAGGCTACCTCTACCTGTCCGGTAATATTAATAAAATCCTGGCGATTTTTAGTATTAAAGAATAGTTCTTCGGTGTAGACTTTCATTTTCATTCCCCTATTTTACAGCTATATCTTTTCTAACACCAGTTTATTATTTTTCCGGTCAATCTTAAAGGAAAATTTTTTTAAAAAAGACATTCCCAAAAGTCCGTCTCCACTAAGCAGGTTGCCTTCCTCTTTAAGCAAAACTGCTGCCTCTACTCTTCTTAGCTCCGAGCCCTGGACATTAACGCTGTCTAAAATAACTCTACGGGCTCCCACCTTCCGGCCATCGGCCATAACTAAAAATAAATAATCCCGCGGGTCATTGGAAACAGGTATCCTTAAACCGGAAGCAGCCCGGTTGGATAAAACGATTAAAGATGCCCCAGTGTCTAGCATTAAATTAACCTTAACCTTTTTATTTAATAAAGTTTCAACAATTAAATGGCCGCTTTGAACGTTTATCGCCACTAGCTTTGGCTCATGGTCAGCTCTATCTAGAATTTCCAAGGCCCTGGCTTCATCGGCGGCCTGGTGATTAGACCATTTCTGCCTGATTAATTGAACGCCTGCGGAAGTAGACCTTTTGATGCTCTCTATCTGGTCCTTGTAAAATTTCAATACTCCTGAGCCTATATCTAAACTGATATCACTGGCTGTTTCTTTACTGATTATTCCTTCTATTGCCCGGCCGTTTTTAAGATAAATAGTATCGCCATAGGCTAAACTAAAACTAAATAAAAATAAAATTACTAACAAAATTTTTATCACCATCTGCCGGTTTTTACTTTTTTAGCTTTAGGAAATTTCTTTAATTTGCTCAAAGATTCTTCTATTTTATTCCTAGGCATTGAATAAGCAGTGAGTTTTCCGGTTAGAAATTTATCATATCCGGCTAAATCCATCAGCCCATGTCCGCTGTAGCAGAATAAAATAACTTTTTCTTTGCCTTCTTTGGTAGCTTTTTTAGCTTCGTCTATTGCGCAGGCAATGGCATGGCTGGTTTCAGGCGCGCAGATCGTCCCTTCTGTTTTTGCCCAAAGCATAGCTGATTCATAACATTTAATCTGGTCATATGCTTTCGGCTTAATTAATCCTTCAACCGCTGCCTGGCTGACCAAAGGCGCCATACCGTGGTAACGAAGCCCCCCGGCATGAATAGGCTCAGGCACAAATCCGTGGCCCAAGGTAAACATCGGAAGAAGCGGGGTAAGCCCGGCGGTATCTCCAAAGTCATAAGTAAACGGACCTTTGGTTAGAGTCGGGCAAGCCGTCGGCTCAACCGGGATTATTTCGATATCTTCTCCGTGTATTTTATCGCAGATAAAAGGAAAGGCAATGCCGGCAAAATTACTCCCTCCGCCTACGCAACCGATAACTACATCCGGTTTTCTCTCACCGGCTATTTTTAACTGTTTTTTTGCTTCCAGGCCGATTATGGTCTGGTGAAGCAAAACATGGTTCAGTACACTGCCCAAGGAATAACGCGAGTTGCCGCTTTTATCCGAAACCGCATCCTCTACCGCTTCGCTTATGGCTATACCTAAACTTCCCGGAGTATGCGGCATCTCTTTTAAAATTTGACGCCCCGAGTGCGTTTCACTGCTTGGGCTGGCAACACATTCTCCACCCCAGGTTTGCATCATTATTTTACGTAGCGGTTTCTGGTCAAAGCTGATCCTGACCATGTAAACTTTACATTTTAATCCGATTAAATTACAGGCAAAAGCTAAAGCGCATCCCCATTGGCCTGCTCCGGTCTCAGTAGTCAATCTTTTTATCCCGAATTTTTTGTTATACCAAGCCTGAGCTACGGCGGTATTTGGCTTATGGCTTCCTGCCGGGCTTGTACTTTCGTCCTTATAATAAATCCGGGCCGGGGTTTTTAAATATTTCTCTAGAAAAAATGCCCGGCGTAAAGGCGCCGGCCGCCATAAAGTAAGAATTTCTAAGATCTCTTTAGGAATATCTATCCAACGCTGAGTTGAAACCTCCTGCTCGATGATATTCATCGGAAAAACTTTGGCCAGCATTTCAGGCTTAAGCGGATTTCCATCCGGCCCAAGCGGAGGCTGCATCGGGCTAGGCAGGTCGGCGGCTAAATTATACCACTGCCTGGGGATATCTTTTTCTTCCAAAAATATTTTTCGATTAGCCATTTTCTCTCCTCTTATTATTTTATTGATTTGGTTTGCCAAAAAAAACATCAGTTAAACCCTTAATCAAGTTGCCGACTGCGGGCTTAAAACTATGCTTGGGTTCTTTAATTGTCCCACTTAACTTAATTGTACCGAATTTTCCCCCTTGTCCGGCAATAGCGGTAGTAATATCTTTTAATGTCCCGCTTACAGGCACCATATCGCCTATAATGTCAATATCCAGGCTTCCTTCGATCGATTCATCAAAACCAATCTTAACCGGCCCGGCTAAATTGGCAACGTTGCTTTTTAATTTTAAACTGTCCGTAAAAATATACTTATCTTTTATCCGGAAGTCAGTGCTGCATTCGGAAATATTGATATTTCTCATGTCTTTGGCAAAAATAAGCTTGCCTATTCCTTCCAGCAAATTTAACTCCCAAAGTTTCCCTTCCATAACCGAAAATTGGCCTGAGCCGGATAGCTTGCCTAAATCAGCCGGTTCACCGCTAATTTTAAGATTACCGCCAAACGTCCCTGATATATTCTTATTCTTCGCCTTGGTATCATTTTTAAGTTTTTCTAGCTTTACGCCGTCTGCCTTTAATTCCGCCTGATACGAAAGCTTAAGGGTACCCAGATCCATTGAGCCGTTACCTTCGATAACGCCGTCGTAAAAACCCAGCCGCAGATTAGATATTTTAGCTATTTTTTTATCCTGGAAAAAATCCAAAGAAGCTCCTTGCGTATTTAAACCATAAAAAGATAATCCATCGCTTTGCAGATGCGCTTTTAAATAACAATTTTTAAAATCGTTTAAATTCCCAGTTAAACTAAAATCACTTTCCAAATTGCCCGATAATTTCATTTCGTTTAGGAACAAGTATTTTTTATCCAGCAATTTAGGTAAATTGCTAATTTCAATAGTTAACTTGCCTTTTAAGTCAGCCATTATTTTTGAGGAATCGGTATTATCAATTTCACCCTGGACTGAGAAAGGGGAAGAAAGATATTTTCCCTTAACTTGGCCGATCTTTATCTTTTTGCCGGTTAATTTAAAATTGGAGGTTATTGATAATTCACTAGAGTCCAAAGTTAATTTTATATCCGGAGCGATAAAATCATCCAAAGAACCGCCTGATTCGTAATCAATGCCCTGGAATTTAAATTTTGCTTTTTCCCAATTAAGCCCATTCTGGCTAAATCCCAATTTTCCATAAATATTTTCAACTGGAAAATCCTGCTGGCCTATTTTTAGGTTAGCCCCTTTTATATCCATGCTTCCTTGGAAAGACCAGGCCCCGGCTTTATCCGGACGGGCTTTGATATTTAAAACTGCCTTTCCGCTGGCAGAGTTAACATAATTAAAATTAAACTTTTCTTTTAGAATATTGGGCAGGGAATTTAAATCCAAATCTGTTTCGATGCTTAAAACCGGAGTTTTAAAATCTTTAATCCCCAAGGTAACTTCAAACTGCTTTCCCAGAAATTCGGCTTTTAAGCTATCAGCAATTAAAGACTTCTGGTTAAATGCAAACTTACCCCGCAGGTTCTTGACATCGCCTAAAGTCGGCACCCCTAAAATATCAGCCTGCAGGATATCGCAGATACCTTTAAAGCTTAGTTTCTTAGATTCGATCTCATAATCAGCATCGGCTTCAAAATTAAGGGTTAATTTAGCGCTTAATTTATCTTTTTCCAGGATCAAATTTTCACTTTTTAGCTTAATTTCGGCCTTAAGCAATTTATCTTTTAAGTTAATCTGGCCGTAGAGGTTGGCTGAGCCGGAAGCCAGGTCGCCCAAATTGCCATAATAGGCTTTAAAATCCTGGATTGGTAAATTATTAACTTCAAAGTCGCAAATCAACTCCTTAGAGAGAATTTTATATTCTCCGGAAGAAACCAGGGTAACCAATGGGTTGCCGGGAATTTCTCCTTTAAAATTAAACTTCAGGCTGGCCGGTAGGCTCAGATGCAGGCCAAGCTTGATATTTTTTATTTCTTTCCTGAATTTGGGGTTTAGGGTATTGTCTTGAAAAACCACCTCGCCGTTCTCTATATTTACTTTTAATATGGCAACAGAAAAATCCGATTTTTGCTCAGGAGTTTTTTGGGCCAAAAATAAGCTTTCCAGGTTAAAGGTATTATCCTCCCTGCGCTCTAAATAAATATAAGGTGTTTTAAGGGTGATGCTGGGGATAATTATCTGTTTCTTAAAAATCGGCCAGATAAAAATACTACAGTTGGCCTGGCGGGTGCTTAGAATGACATTTTGGTTATCAGTCATAACCAGGTCGCGCAGGACCAGCCCTTTAAACAGGTTAAATTGCAGGGATTTTAAAAAAACATCTTTTCCGGTTTGTTTTTCTAAGCTTTCGATAATAAGAGATTTAATTTTTTGGGGAAGGATTACCTGGTTCAGGTAAACGGTGATTCCGGTTAAGATTAAAAGAAAAACCAGGGCAATTATAAGAAATTTTTTCATTTCTCTTTCTTAATAATTTTGGCGGCCAAAGTAAAAGCCTCTTTTTTATTTTTTATTTTACCGATTGCCTGAGCTTCTTCCAGTTCATCAAGCAGGGTGCCGATTAAAGGAGAAGCTTCCAATTTGAACTTTTTCATAATCTGATGGCCGTTTATAAGACGCGGCTGTTTTTTCTCGGCATTCTGTTTAAGTAACCTGGCAATCAAAAATTTGATCATTTTCTCATGGCGGAGGCGCGATAAAGCCGTAGTCAGCCGGCCCTTGGTTGCCCGTTGGTCAGCTAATGACAATAAAAGTACAGCCAGAGCATCGCTTCCGGTATCCCGGAAATAGCGGAAAATTGCCCGCTCCGTAGGACGCTGATTATCAGCCAGATAACCTGGCCGTAAGTGGTTAAAGACGATTCTCTCTAAAGAACGGCACTCTTCGTTGGATAGTTTTATTCTACGGCAGATATTGCGGCTCATCCCTAAGCCAATTCTTTCATGTCCGTGAAAAATTATCTTTTTCTTTTCCCTGCGCAGGGCCTTGGGTTTTCCTATATCGTGCAGGATGCAGGCAAATTTTAAAAGGCTTGCTCTTTTACGAAGCCCGGACATCTCCTCATTTAAATAAATATTAATCTCTTCCTTCTTGATTGATTTTAAGATCAACTCGAATTGTTTTAAGGTTTCTAAAGTGTGCTGCCAAACATCTAAGTGGTGATACGGGCCTTGGCCGATATTGCGCATCGGCTTTATTTCCGGAAATATCAACTCTAAAATCTTAAGTTTATCTAAAGCAGCTAAAGACTCGTAAGCTGAACCGCTTTCAAAAACTTTAAATAATTCTTCACGGATACGCTCTAAGGAAATTCCTGCAAGCTTAGCTCTTTCTTTTTTAGCCAGGCGCAAGGTTTCTTTATCTACATCAAATCTCAAGATACAACTAAGGCTAAAAGCCCTAAGGATCCTCAGGGGGTCTTCTCTAAATGATCCTGGCCCGGTGATCTTGATGATTTTGGCTTTAATATCTTTTTTCCCGAAATAAGGATCAATAATTAACGGCTCTAAATCTTGGCCGCCAAAGAAGTCTTTTAAGTCTAAAGCTATTGAGTTAATCGTAAAATCACGGTGCAAAAGGTCTTTTTCTAAGCTGGGAGCTCGAAAATCAGAAAAATCAAAAGTATAAAGCTTGCCATCGATTTTCTTAACCAACCGGCAGGCTGCATGTTCCTTATCTAAAAGCACAAAAGCCGAACGGATGTATTTAGCCAGCGCTTTACCAAAGTTTAAGGCCCCTTTTTTAAGGCAAAAATCAAAATCCGGATTTTCTTTTTTCCTTTTTAAGATTAAATCGCGCAGGGCTCCGCCAACAAGGTATAATTTTACCTTTTTATTTTTGGCAAAATTATAAACCGGCCTTAAAACATCCTCTTCTTTTTCACTGAATTTAAGCATACTTTAGGCGGGATATTTAATCTTTATCTTTATTGAACGACTCGTATTGCTTTAAAATACCTTCCTCGACGAATATCGGCGCATGAAACCTTACAGCCAAAGCAATGCTATCGCTTGGCCTGGCATCAATGATCTTAGTCTGGTTATCCAACAAGCGGATAACTATCTTAGCGTGAAAAGTATTCTCTTCTAATTTATCGATTAATATCTTATCAACAGTCACATTAAGATCAGTAAGCAGGGTGTGGATAAGATCATGGGTTAACGGCCGGGGCGGATTAAAGCCGGCGATTTTAAGTTTTATGGCCGAGGCTTCATTTAAGCCGATAACAATCGGAAGCACCCGATTCCCCCCTTTTTCTTTAAGGGCGATCAGCTGATCATGCCTCTTTTCGTCAATAACAATCTTATTTAACTCCATCTCAATCATAGTAATTCCTTTATTTGTAATGGGGACGTAGTGCTCCACCATACTAAATTCTAATTATTATAAAGCTTTAAGCCAGGATTTACAAGAGAAAATGGGGTCAGAGCTAATTTATCTAAGCGTAAGATAAGATAAATTAGCTCTGACCCCATTTTCTTACTTCTTCATAAACTAAGAATCCCGTCTTACTTCTATTTCAACAAAATAAACCCACCAATTATGCCAAAGATTATTACAATATAATTATAAATAACCCAAAACTTATCGTTATTAAGAGCCAGCCCTGTTAATGTGAATATAGACAAAACTAACAATAAAATTCCAATTACTTTATTCTTTTGCATGGCTCCTCCTTGTTCAGCTTTTTAATACATTCATCCACATTCTTAGCAAACGTCACCAGCTCATTGCAGCAGGAAACTTTGCCTAATTTTCTTATTTTCTCGCTAAGCACCGGTTCATTATTTAAACAGGTTAAAGCCGCTTTCCAAAAGTTCCCAAGCATAATTATCGGCTTAGGCTCAATAAGTCCCTTATTCAAATGTTCAAGCACTGCGGCTAATTCTAACAATGTGCCCGTGCCTCCGGGTAGGACAATAAAGGCATCTGCTTTTTTAAGCATAATATCGATTCGTCTAAAAAGAGTGCTGGCTACAATCTCTTTATCAATAAACGGATTGGCTCGGCTATATATCGGCTTTTCCCATTTGTACCAGGTAACACCAATAGTCTTACCGCCGGCAGATTTGGCCCCGCGCGAAATATCCTCCATCGTCCCACCGAAACCTCCGGAAATTAAGGTTAGACCTTTTTCAGCCAACAACTTCCCTAGCCGAGCAACCTCTTTCTTCTCTTTTGTACTTAAATCTTTATAACTACCAAAAATACAGACTTTCTTAATCATATAATTTATTTTAAATCACCGGTTACATCGATTACTTTTTGCTGCTTATCCTCTATCACTATAGATTTTAAGATAGTTCCCGGCTCAAGTTTAAATTTCTTTAAATCTACCATTTTCAAAGCGGTATTCTCATAAGTTCTGTAATATAAAATAAGGTTGGTTAAATCTTTGATGACTATCCATTGAGCATATCCTTCCATATGAACCAAAGGAGCGGGATTTTCCTTAATCACCCCCTTAGGAATGTCGACCATATTTAAAAGATGCTCGGTCAAATTTACTGCTTCGGCAGCATCTTTCACTGGTAAAGCCGCATCCAAAGAATATGCTACCCGCACAAACCTTGACGGCGGGGTCCAATCTCCGGGTAAGCCAAGCATCCCGCTGCCCACTCCGGTAGGATCTAATTTTAGGCCGTTAAGCAGCTTATCTGTTTTGTCATGTGCATCCAAATTAATATAATTTCTCAAATTAGTAAGTTGCCACTCGAAATCCGGACGGTTAGTCATGACGCCCAACGGGTTATCATAAACCTTAACTTGGCCGCCAATAAATTCAATAACCAGGTTCTTTCCGGCAGCATCATGCACGGCAACATGACAATATATGTCACCACCTGCTTCTTTTAAAATGTTACCGGCAACGTTTATCTTGGATATTGCTTCTTTTACCTCTTCCACAGTCGCGAAATTTCCCATGATCCAGGAACCAAGATTGTTGATGGTAACGAATTTACCCTGCTCTGCCGGCTGATACTCTGCGCCCACAAACATCAAGGCGTCGAAAGAAAGGCCCTTCTCATTAAAACCATCTACATAGCAATTTTTAAGATTATAGGCATCAACACCCAAGAAACCATATTTATTCGTCCAAAATATCCCCTCAATTCCTTTATCATTAATACTGATAAACTTTTCTCCGCGAGGCACGATAATAACATTAGAATGAAGATCAACCGGAAATTCCATGGAACGGCCAATAACCACAGTACCGTCTTCAGCCTTAACCTGAAAATCAGTGCAGGCAAAAGATAAATTAACTGTTAAAACTAAAAAGATAACCACTATAATTAAAACTACCTTATATTTAACAATCATTTATTTTCTCCTTTTACTTAATTTTTTACCACAAACACATCTTACCGGCGTAGCCCCCGTTTTTATCCAATACTACTCCGGTTACTTTATCTACTACAACGTAATACCTATAATCGAACATTAGGCCTTTAAAAAAACTAATCGAGCCGACTTTGGGCCAGAAACGGACGAACCAGACTTTGGTGGGATATTTTGTCAATAGATTCCAGTAAACAGGATGCTTGGAATCCTCTTTTTCTATTACTGCGCTTGAAACATTAATGTTCTTTCTGCTAAAATTTAATACGTGCTTTTGGGCTAAAATTACGGCGTCTTCTTTGCTGATACTGATGGAATAATTTATTTTTTCATATTTATTGTTAATCGAAGTTACTGTTTTACAACCTACAATTAACAATAAACTTAACAAACAAAGCGCTTTTTTGCTCATTTTTTCTTTTTATCTTTCCCCAGTATATCTTTTAATTCAACCATAAATTGCCCGACATCTTTAAACTGGCGGTAGACTGAAGCAAAACGGACATAGGCGACATCATCAATTAATTTGAGTTTCTCCATAACTAACTCGCCAATTTTACTGGCCTGGACTTCCCGGTCGCTTTTCTTCTGTATTGCCCGCTCAACCTGGACTACCACCTCTTCCATCTTTTCAACGCTTACCGGACGCTTTTCGCAGGCGCGGATTATCCCGGCTAAAACTTTCTTGCGGTCCCAAGCCTCCCTGCGGCCGTCTTTCTTAATCACCAGCAGAGAAACCTCTTCAACATATTCATAGGTAGTAAAGCGCTTACCGCACTTTAGGCACTCACGCCTGCGCCTGATCGCCGATTCCTCGGCTGTGGCGCGGGAATCAACTACCTTGTCTTCTTTATAACCACAAAATGGACAACGCATTTATATTTTCCTTAACTTGATCTTAGCTGCTTTTAAAAATTCCATGGCTAGTTTATCCGGATAGCCATCGGTCATGACGATTTCTTTAATCCCGGCATTAATCAACATCTTGGCGCAGATAACACATGGCTGAGTGGTAGAATATAATGTCGCCCCTTTTACGCTTATTCCATGCAAAGATGACTGGATTAAAGCATTCTGCTCAGCGTGCAGCGCCCGGCATAGTTCATGGCGTTGTCCGGAAGGAATTTTTAATTTCTCACGCATGCAACCGACTTCAGAACAATGTTCTAGGCCGCTAGGCGCACCGTTATAACCAGTAGCAAGAATTCTTTTTTCTCTGACTAAAACAGCGCCTACGTTACGGCGCAAACAGGTTGACCTTTTTGAAACTAACTTTGCCATTTCTAAAAAATATTCATCCCAACTTGGCCGATGATGTATAGGTTTTTTATTTTTCATTTTTCAAATAGCTCCGGATATAATGGAAATTTTTTGGTTAAAGTAATTACTTCTTTTCTAACCTGCGCTAATTTTTCCTGGTTGGCTGAATTTTCTAACGCATCATTTATCAAGCTTGCGATTTTCTGCATCTCCGGCTCTTTCATTTTACGCGTGCTTACCGCAGGAGTGCCTAAACGGATGCCGCTTGTGACCATCGGGCTTTTATCATCAAAAGGAATCATGTTCTTATTTACGGTAATATTAACCTCGCCTAAAATCCTGGAGGCATCTTTTCCGGTAACATTTTTGGCGTTTAGATCAACCAGCATCAAGTGGGTATCGGTTCCTCCTGAAACAATCCTAAATCCCTTCTTTTCTAATGAACCGGCTAATTCTTTGGCGTTTTTAACTAACTGAGTTTGATATTGTTTAAATCCAGGCTTCAGCGCTTCGCCGAAGGCCACAGCTTTGGCAGCAACAACATGCATTAACGGACCGCCCTGAATTCCGGGAAATATCTGGCTATCAATTTTCTTGGCAAACTCTTTTCGGCAAAGGATAAATCCTCCCCGGGGCCCGCGTAAAGTTTTGTGGGTGGTCGAAGTAACAAATTCGGCGTAAGGAACAGGTGATGGATGAAGTCCAGCGGCAACTAAACCGGCAATATGGGCCATATCAACAAATAAATATGCGCCGACACTATCGGCGATTTCGCGAAATCTTTTAAAATCAATTGTCCTGGGATAAGCTGAAGCTCCCGCTAGGATCATTTTTGGCTTATGGGTTTTGGCTAACTCTGCAATCAGGTCATAATCTAAACACTCGGTCTTTTTATCTACGCCATAACCGACCATTTTAAAAAACCTGCCTGAGAAATTATGCGGGTGGCCGTGAGTAAGGTGGCCTCCTGCAGATAAATCCATCGCCAGCACTGTATCGCCGGGCGCCACTGCCGCAAAATAAACCGCCATATTGGCCTGAGAGCCTGAATGGGCCTGGACATTGACATGCTCTGCGCCGAATAAACTCTTTGCCCTTTCTATCGCCAGGCTTTCGGTAATATCCACATATTCGCATCCGCCATACCAGCGGGCACCGGGATAGCCTTCGGCATATTTATTGGTTAACACCGAACCCTGCGCCTCTAAAACCGACAGCGAGGTAAAATTTTCGGAGGCGATTAGCTCGATATTTTCATTTTGCCTTTTTAATTCTTTTTGGATTGCTTCGTAAATTTCGGGATCAGTAGTTTTTAAGTATTTCACTTGGCACAACTCCTTATTAATTTATCAATACGGTTAATTAGCTTTACTCTTCTTAAATGTCTCCCGCCTAAAAATTTGGTTTCCATCCAGGCTGAAACCATTTTTTTAGCTAAATCCGGTTTTACAAAACCGGAACCTAAAACTAAAACATTGCTGTCGTTATGCTCGCGGGTGAGCTTGGCAATTCTTACATTGTGGCATAATGACGCCCGTACTCCTGGTAAACGGTTAGCCACAATCGATGTGCCGATTCCGCTCTTACAAATTAGAATCCCCCGCCGGGCCTTTCCTTGCGATATCCTTTTGGCTAATTCATAGGCATAAAGCGGGTAATCGCACCTTTCTTTGGAATAGGTGCCTAAATCATTTACGCCGATTCCTTTTTTTTCAAGGTATACTTTTAATTTTTCCTTTAAAGCAAATCCGGCGTGGTCCGCAGCAATCAATATTTTACTCATATGATCTTACTTATCCTTTCTACAGCCTCTTTAATCACGTAAAAAACTTCCCGGTAGAATTCGTAGCTGCCTCCGATGGGATCCGATATATTAAGGCTTTGATCATTTATTTTAGCAAATTCTTTTAATAAAAATAGCCGATTCTTTGCCTCCGGCGCAAGCTCTAAAATCTTCTCCTCATGAATCTTTTCCATTACCAAGATAAGGTCTGTGCGATCGATTAACCCCTTGGTGACTTTGCGGGCCCGGTGCATTGAAACATCGACTCCGGCCTTCTCCAGCACTGCCCGGGTTTCAAAACTTGCCCCTGCGCCATCAAGGGCCATCATTCCGGCGCTTAAAACCTCAACATCGGTCCGGCCTTGCTCTTTTAAGAGCTTCTTTAAATATCCTTCTGCCATAACTGAACGACAGGAATTTCCGGTGCAGACAAAAAGTACACTTTTCATTTTGGTAGCCGTAATTATATCTTCCTCTTTAATTGCGCCAACTCTTATTATTTTTAAAGGCTCAACCGTTAAATCAACAATGGTCGACTCTATCCCTATTTTCGCCGGCCCAGCATCAATAGCTAAATCCACCAGGCCATCAAAATCTTTTAAGGCTTGCTTAAAATCTCCGCTGGCCGGATTATCGGTTATGTTCGCCGAAGGACAAGCTAAAGGAACACCGGCTTCAGAAATAATCTCTAGAGCTATCTCGTTATCCGGCATACGTAAACCAATCTTTCCTTCGTTAATTCCATTAAGCAAAATTGTCAAAGGCCCGGGCCAAAATTTGCAAATTAATTTATAAGCGGTTGCCGGAATATTACGACTTAACTCTTCAAGCTTTTCTTTTTTCGATACAAGCAGGGCAAAAGGCTTGTCTTTCGGACGTTTTTTAATTTCATATAATCTATCCAGAGCTTTTTTATCCAGAGCGCTTACGGCAATCCCATAAACGGTATCGGTGGGAATAATCACCAAGCCTCCATCTGCGATTACTTTCGCCGCCTGCTTGATCCGACGTAAATCAGGATTAAGCGGATTGATTTTAATTATTTTTGTAGTACTCATAACTTGATTTTTTTAATCTTGTTGCGCATTGCTTGCTTATATTTAAGTAGCTGGGCGCTTATTTTTTTATCATTAGTACCAAGTACGGACAAGGCAAAAAGGGCGGCATTTTTAGCGCCGGCTCTACCTATTGCCATTGAGGCCACCGGAACACCTCCGGGCATCTGGACTGTCGATAAAAGCGAATCCATTCCTTTAAGGCTAGAGGTTTCCATCGGAATTCCAATCACCGGTAAAACTGTGTGAGCAGCGATTACACCTGCCAGCGCTGCAGCTCCTCCGGCGGCGGCGATAAAAACTTTGGTCCCTTTTAGAGGCGCGGATTCAACATATTGGGATAACTCATAAGGAGTCCTGTGGGCGGATAAAACCCGGATATCATAATTTACCTTAAACTCTTTTAAAACTTTAACCGCTTCGTTAACAGTTCCAAGATCCGACTGACTACCCATGATTATGCATATTTTACTCATTTTAACCTCCCCATTTCCCGATTGGCTCCGAAACAGTTTCGCCTTACTTAGTAGCTTTGGCGGCGATATCACGCCGGTAATGCATACCTTCAAAATTAATTTTTTCTACTGCTGAATATGTCCTGCTGATTGCATCTTGGATCGTATTACCCAATCCGGTGACACCTAAAACCCTCCCGCCATTAGTTAAAATTTTATTTCCTGATTTCTTAGTTCCGGCGTGGAAAACTACCAGATCTTTCATCTTGGTAACTTCATCTAACCCTATAATTTCTTTCTCTTTGGGATAATCCCCCGGATATCCTTTACTTGCGCAGACTACGCAAACACAAGGCCTACTATCCCATTCCAGGGCCCTTATTTTATTAAGCTTACCTTCGACTGTTGCCAACATTACTTCTACCAAATCTGATTTTAACCTGGGTAATATCGCCTCGGTTTCCGGGTCGCCGAAGCGCACATTAAACTCTAAAGTCTTGGGCCCTTCTTTAGTCAACATTATCCCGGCGTATAAAACTCCCCGGTAGCCTATGCCTTCTTTAGCTAGCCCATCGATAGTCCGGTAAATAATTTTTTCTTTGATCTCTTCTAAAATGCCCGGGGTTACTACCGGAGCCGGAGAATAGGCCCCCATTCCCCCTGTATTCGGCCCCTGATCATTATCAAAGACCCTTTTATGATCCTGGGAGGTAGCTAAAGCAACCACTTCTTTTGAATCGGTAATTACCAGGATCGATACTTCCTGGCCGGTTAAGCACTCTTCAATGATAATCTTTTCTCCGGCATAGCCGAAAATTTTATTCTCCATCATTGAAGTTACAGCTTCTTTTGCTTCATCGACAGATTGGGCCACAACCACCCCTTTGCCGGCTGCTAGGCCGTCGGCCTTAATCACGCAAGGAACACCGATTTCCTCGATATATTTTCTTGCTGAGTACGGATTATCAAAGATTTGAAACTTAGCCGTGGGAACCTTATATTTAGCCATCAGCTCTTTGGAAAAAATCTTGCTTGCCTCGAGCCTGGCCGCTTGTTGACATGGGCCAAAGATCTTAAGGCCTGATTTTTCAAATAGATCGGCAATGCCTATTGATAAAGCTACTTCCGGGCCAACCACAGTAAGACCAATCTTTTCTTTTAAAGCAAACTCCCTTAAACCGCAGTCGTCATCAGCCTTAATATCAATGCATTCAGCAATCTGCGAAATCCCGCCGTTACCGGGGGCGCAAAAAATCTTATCCACCAATTTTGATTGGGCGATTTTCCAGACTAAGGCATGTTCACGGCCGCCTGAACCGACAACTAAAATTCTCATTGACTCCTCTTTGGCCCAGCATCAAGCGCATCGTAAGACTTAAGTGTAAGCGCAAAAACATCCGAGAACGGGCGGTCATCAAGCCAGCTGTCTAAAATTAAAAGGCTTTGCACCGGCTCAAAGTTACGGGGATTGGTAAAAGTTATATGGTAGATTGCGCATTTATCGCGCACCGGGTTTTGGCCTAAAGATTTAATTGTCGCTCCATTTTTGCTCCAGGTCCCGGGCCCGATCTTAAACCAATCCCAAAAAACAGGTACGGATAACTCTTTAAAGGTTCCATCTTGATAGAAAAAAATAACCGAAAGTGTGGAGTAAAAATATTTATCACCATAGAGGCGCAGCAAAGGGTCATGTTCATAACTGTTACTGTAATTTCCCCCTGCCAATAGATGTAATTCGTCTATCTTTATCCCCGGTTTTATAGGAACGGAAAAAATATTGTTTCTTTCAAGGTTGAGCCTCCCGTAATCCTGCCAATTTTTATTTCCCCTAACCAAAAAATTTATTCCGCCGTATTTTAAATATTTAGCGCCAAATCGGTTAGGCCCGGCTCCGGGCAGGCTGAAATTTATCCTGGTTTCCTTGGTTAAATAATAAAAATGGCCTTCCTTTTCCCAATTCTGAGAAAAAGCAGAAACACAAGGAAACAAAATCAAAACAACAACAAAAAAGATATTTTTTATCCGCAACATTACTTTCCTTCTCTGACTACATCCTCTAATGAAATCAGGTTAAACCCGGGATATTTAGACCAGTAACCTCTTTCATTTTCTGGGCCGCGATATCTTGCGAGCGTTTAATCGCCCGATTAAAAGTATCTTTGATGGAATTATTCAGGCGGGCTCTTTCTGATTCATCAAGATTATCTTTAATAGTGATTTCTTGAACTTCCTGGGAGCCGTTCATGGTAATTTTAACCGCCCCGTCAGAGCTTTGGATGTCAAAAGTAGCACTATCCAGCTGGCGCTTAACTTCTTGCATCTTTTTTTGCATTTCAAATAATGCCTTCATTTTGTCGAGCATGGCTTTCCTTTCATAAATATAATCATGGCATAGAAAATAACAATGCCAATTGAATCGATCATCACATCATTGAGCGAACAATACCTGCCGTCAACGAAAAACTGGTGGAATTCATCGCTTATAGCGTAGAGAAGCGCTAAGGCAGCCGGATAGATATAAAGCCGGTCAAGGTTCATTGCCAACGAACCTTTGAATGCCCTAAATAATAACAAGGTGAGAATAAAATATTCGAAAATGTGGGCAATTTTTCTTAAAATGAAATCCTCTTTAAGCCCTGATTCTAAATCGGGAATGCTGGAGAAAAAGAAAATAAGCCCGGCCCAAATCACAACAGGCGCCCAAAGTTTAAGCTGTTTTAACATATTATTCTCTTATCATTATTAGAAGCATTTTAAACTTATCGACTGCTTTAACTGAATGCGGTTTACCTGCAGGCATAATAATAGTTTCTCCGGCTTTCAAAGAATGGGGTTTACCGGAAATAATAATTTCTGCGCTGCCGTCTGCGATATAAATCAAGGCGTCAAATGGAGCTGTGTGCTCGCTTAGCCCCTGGCCTTTGTCAAAAGCAAAAAGGGTAACTGTACCTTTCTGTCTTTTGATCACCTCCTTGCTAACTACGGCCCCATCCTGGTAGTCGATTAAATTAATCAAGTTCCCTGCTTTTTCGGTTATATCTATCATTCTTTCTCTCGAATAATGGGGTCAGAGCTAATTTTCTAAAGAATAAGAGGACAGAAAATTAGCTCTGACCCCATTATTCCTACGGCTAATCTTCAGGCTGAAACGCCACGCACTTATTATTGATGCAGGTCGGCTGAGGAGCCTTGGCACAGTCATTTATTACTTGGTCGCATTTTGCATAATATTCCTGCATTTTCTGATAAAGCGCTTCTTTATCGACAGTTTTGTTGACAAAATGATAACATCCAAACCTGATCAGGCGGCCGCCTAATTCAAGGACGTCGCAGTCAGCATCAGTAAAACAAAAGTTGGATTTGGCAATTTCGCTTTCGATATCCTTATGCATTGATTTGCAATAATCCGATTGCTCGGATAAATCCTCAGCAAATAAAGTAACCGGTAAAATCAAAAACAGAAATATTACCAGCAGCTTTTTCATCCTGCCTCCCTTTTACTGATTTTAATAACCTAACTTTAACTTCATCCCTAAATCAAAAAGCGACTTGATTAAAAATGATTTTAAGAACATAATAACCAGAAAAACGATTATCGGTGAAATATCGATACCGAAGCGAAAACCTATAGGCAGGCGTTTACGCACCGGATCTAAAATCGGATCGGTTGTCTTATAAAGAAATTGGACTATAGGATTAAAAGGATCCGGATTGACCCAGCTAATCAGCGCCCGGATGATTATCAACCAGTATAATACGGTCAATAAAACATCCAAAATGTTAGCTATGGCAAAGATAAAATTTGCTAGAATAAACACTCTTATGCCCCCGTTTCCCGATTAGCTCCGAAACAGTTTCGGTTATTTTTTGTCTTCCTTAGTTTTGATCGGTAAAAAACCGGCCATTTCGCCGATAACATTAACCAGCTCAGTATTTGCCGGGACAACGATTTTGGCGTTATTCTCTAAAGACTTCTCTACTGCTTCTAATTTTCTTAAGACCTGGGCGTTACCGGTAAAATATCTTTCGGCTGCTTCATTAACCAATCTTATGGCTTCAGCCTCACCTTCGGCTGCTAAGATCCTGGCCTGCTTAATACCTTCGGCTTTTTTAATCTCGGCGCGCTTCTGACCGTCGGCCACAGTTTCAGTAGCTGTAGCATAATCTACAGCTGAGATTTTTTCATTTTCCGCTTTAACTACTTTGTTCATTGTTTCCTGAACATCCTTAGGAGGATCAATCTCTTTAAGCTCGGTTCTGACGATTTCAAGGCCCCAGCTGGCTGTCTCTTCACAAAGAGTTTTATGCAGCTCGGCGTTGATCTTACCCCTTTCGCTATTAGCGGATTTCAAGGTAAGTGTACCAATGATATTTCTTAAAGTGGTGCGGGCTAAATTTACAATCTGCCACTGATAATTATTTACGCTGTACTGGCAGTTCTTAACATCAGTTTCATCAGCCTTGACTTTAAAATAAACCTGGGCATCTACTTTAGCGTTTAAGTTATCATTAGTAATAATTTCTTGTGGTTCAGCATCGACCATTTGTTCAGTGATATTAATCTGGTAAAGAACCTCAATTATCGGAAGCACCCAGTTAAACCCAGGATTAGCAAAACGGTTATATTTGCCGAATCTTTCAACTAAGCCCCGGTGCGTAGGACGGACGATCCGAATACCCATAAGAAAGGTAACTATTGTAACCGTAAGTATTACGCCTAACCAGTTCATTCTCCACCCCCTGTTTTGTTTTTATTCTCAATATGCTTGCTACTAACCTATAATAACTTCTTTTTTGCCTTTAACGGTTTGGCCGATAATCCAGGATTTTAACTTTAGCCCGGATAATTTATTGATTATTGCCGGAGCTTGATTATTTTTTACAATTAAAACCAGGCCGATCCCCATATTCAAGGTGCGGTAGATCTCTTTGTCTTCAATATTTCCCTGGCTTTGGATAAGTTTAAATATATCAGGCACCTTCCAGGAATTTTTATCGATTTGGACATTAATATTTTTAGGAAGTATCCGGCTGATTTTATCGTAAAATGCCCCACCGGTGATGTGGCTTATACCATGTATTTGGGAACTGTAATCTTTCAAAAGTCCTAGAATAGGTTTAACGTAGATGCGGGTGGGCTCAAGCAATTGGCTAGACATTCTTTTCTGTTCTTTCGGGCTTAAAACTTTTCTGACCAAAGAATATCCGTTAGAATGCAGGCCGCTTGATTCGATTCCAATTACCGCATCCCCGGCTTCAATCTTATCGCCGTTAATAATTTTACCTTTTTCGACTACCCCTACGCAGAACCCGGCGATATCATACTCTCCCTGGCGGTACATTCCGGGCATCTGAGCTGTTTCACCGCCGACCAAAGAACATCCTGCCTGGCGGCAACCATCGCTTAGGCCTTTGACTACATCAATCAGCACTTCTTCTTTAACTTTACTATAAGCAATGTAGTCTAAGAAAAATAAAGGTTCTGCTCCGGTGCAAAGGATATCGTTGACGTTCATTGCCACTGCATCGATACCCACTGTATCATGCTTATCGGCTAATTTTGCAATCATAAGCTTGGTGCCTACGCCGTCGCTTGATGAAACCAAAACCGGGTCTTTATATTTATTCTTATCTAACTTAAAGAAACTTCCGAAACCGCCGATATCGGTCAAGACTTCCGGCCGAAAGGAACTGCGCACTATAGGTTTGAGCTTTGATTTAAAAATATTTGCGCTTTTTATGTCTACGCCCGAATCTTTATAAGTTATTTTTTTCATTACGCTCTCCTAGAATAAACTATAGATTTAATGGGTGACACGGAGGCGGGTCCCCTCACCGCGCACAGCGCAAGCGAACACGGTAGGGTGCCGCAGTGGCAGGACCCATTAAATCTTTGTTTCTAGCTCTCCTTGTCCACAGCAACGCCTCTCCAAAGAAAATTTACTGTGCCTCTTCTCTGCCCTGACCGCATATTTACCCGTCCAGCAGGCAGCGCAATAGTTTTCTTCGCCTCTTCCTAAGCAATTCAACATCCCGTCTAAACTTAAATATCCCAGCGAGTCAACCGCCAAATACTTGGCTATTTTTTCAAGTGAAGCAAATTTATTGGCGATCAGTTCGCTTGAACGGTGAAAATCAATCCCGTAAAAACAGGGAAACCGGTGCGCCGGGCAAGAGATCCTTAAATGCACTTCCTTGACGCCAGCCTTACGCAAATTACGAACACGAATTTTAGAAGTCGTCCCGCGGACAATTGAATCGTCAACAATAACAACCCGTTTTCCTTTTAAAATATCTTTCAAAGTATTAAATTTTATCCTCACCCCCATATCACGTGAATCCTGGGCCGGCTGAATAAAAGTCCTGCCGACATAATGGTTGCGGATTATTCCCATCTCTAAAGGAATACCGGACTCCTGCGAATATCCAAGAGCAGCAGAAAATCCCGAATCAGGCACCGGCACCACAAAATCTGCATTAACCGGATGCTCCTTGGCCAATTGCGCTCCAAATTTACGGCGCACTGTGTGGACGGTTTCTCCAAAGACCTTCGAATCCGGCCGGGAAAAATAAACATGCTCGAAGGTACAAAATGCGTAATGCTTGACCATTAACTCTTTCGGCTTGATAGATTTCAATACCCCGGAGTTATCGATAAAAACTATTTCGCCCGGTTGAATTTCCCTGATAAATTCGGCGCCGATTAAATCAAAAGCGCAGGTTTCTGAAGCCAGGCAATATGAAGAATTAAGCTTGCCTAATACTAGCGGACGGTAACCATGAGGGTCTCTTACGCCGATTAAATATTGGGCATTCATCATTACTAAAGAATAGGCCCCTCTTATCCTCTTTAAAGCGTAAACCAGGCTGTCTTCCAAACTGCGCCGGTTACTGCGGGCCATCAGATGAATGATCAGCTCTGAATCGGTAGTTGTTTGAAAAATAGAACCGCTTTTCTCCAGCTTTTGCCTGAGTTCGAATGAATTAACCAGGTTTCCATTATGGGCGATACAGATCGGGCCGTTAGCATACTCGAGCATAAGCGGCTGGGCGTTTTTAAGCACGCTTGAGCCTGTTGTCGAATAACGCACGTGGCCTACCGCCATATTACCCCTTAAACTACTTAGGACTTTTTCATTAAACACATCGCTAACCAGGCCCATTTCTTTATGGATAGTTAAAACTCCCTGATTATTGGCGACAATCCCACAGGCCTCCTGCCCCCGGTGCTGTTGGGCAAAAAGCCCTAAATAAGCAAACCAGACTGCCTGCTTATTATTGGTAATCCCGAATAATCCGCAATATTCTTTTGGTTCGAAGCTATCCTTTTTTACAAACGTTTTTTCCATTTTTAGGCTCTCTTCCTGTCCAACAATATAAACAAAGTTTATCTTTGGGTAAACCGATAGCCTTAATCATATTATCGAGCTTCTGATATTTTAAAGTTGTCGAACCCAAGTCCTTATTGATCCAGTCAACCATCCTTCTATATTCCCTGCTATTCTCATCAATGTATTTAGATAGACATTTCGGTTCTTTGCCTTCTAATTTCTTAATCGCCCGGCGGGCAACTAACTCATTAGCGCTACGGGTAGAATAATTAAATTTACAGGGAAACATCAGCGGCGGGCAGGCAATGCGTAAATGCACCTCTTTTACCCCGTGCTTTTTTAATTTCTGGATAGTAAAATTTTTAAGCTGAGTACCGCGGACTATAGAATCATCGCAAAATACTATTCTTTTTCCTTTTATAATTTCAGGCACGGGGATAAGTTTCATCTTAGCGACTAAATCCCTTCTTTCCTGGGAAACCGGGGTATACGAGCGGTCAAAACCCGGAGTATATTTTACCAAAGGCCGGCGCAAAGGAATTCCCGATTGCATGCTATAGCCAATAGCATGGGCAGTCCCCGAATCCGGTATGCCGGCTACTAAATCGGCGACAATATCATCGTCTTTAGCCAGCTGAGCCCCGCATCTTTCCCGCGAGGTCTCGACGTTAATCGACTCATAGTAGGAAGCAGGAAAACCGGTGTAAACCCAAAGGAATGAACAGATCTGGTTAGTCTTGGAACCCATTCTTTTTATTTTTAGGCCCGACTCGGTGATTAAAACTATTTCCCCCGGCTCAAGGTATTTGACTAACTTATAGCCCAAATTAAGAAAGGCGGCAGATTCGGTCGACACCGCCCAATCTTTGCCTCTTTTACCGATGACTAAAGGAGTTAAACCAAGCCTATCGCGGCAGGCGTAAATTCCTTCTTTGTTTAATATAAGCAACGAGCATGAACCATGAATCTTGGCAAAAAGTTTTTCTACTCCTTCAATTATTGATTTACCGGAGATTATAATTTTAGCGGCCATTTCGGCAAAATTAATCTTTCCTTCGGCCACCTCGGCAAAAGACCTTCCTTTTTTAAAAAGTTCGCGGGCGATTTTATCGGCGTTTTCGATATAACCGTTGGTGCAGATGGCAAAAGGCCCAAATTTAGAGTTCATCACAATCGGCTCTTCATCACGGGCGCTGATAATTCCAATCCCCTTATCACCCTTTAATTGCAGGTAATCTTCGTGGAACTTAGCCTTGAACTGGCTTCCTTTGATATCATGTATTTTACGGGTAAGCTCTCGACCGTAAACAGCCAAGCCGGCAAATTGGGTGCCTAAGTGAGAATGGTAATCCGTCCCGTAAAACAAATCTTCAGAACAATTCTTTCTGGAAATTACTCCGAACATTCCACTCATTTACATTTTCTCCCCTTTAAAATTCTTTCTAATATAATCCACTCCGTTTTTAAAAATTTGCAGGCCGTCCCCGAATTTTTTATTTTTCAGGTTCCAGTTACGGGGATGCTGAGCCGAAAAAACATGCCTTTCAGGATGGGGCATCATCCCCAGGATCCTGCCCGTAGGGTCGCTTAGGCCGGCAATGTTTTCAACCGAGCCGTTAGGGTTATCGGGGTAATCTGAGCTTCTGCCTTTAGAATCGCAATACTGAAATACTATCTGTTTATTTTTTTTAAGCTTATTTAACAGTTCTTTATCTGCGGTTATAAATTTCCCTTCGCCGTGGGCCACCGGAAGATAAATTATTCCTTTTAAGCCCTTGGTCCAGACTGATTTCCCCACCGGCTTTAAATAGGCCCAGCGGGCCTCGAATTTGGCAGAATCATTAAGGATCAAGCTTGTGTTCTGTTTTAATTCTGCGCTATCCGGAAGAAATCCGCTTTTAACCAGAATCTGGAAACCATTACAGATGCCAATAACCAACTTACCGTCGTTGATAAACTTCTTAAGCTCTTCGTTGAGCTTAAATTTAAGTTCATTGGCAAATATCTTTCCCGAGGCAACATCATCACCGTAGCTGAATCCTCCTGATAAAACCAGGATATGGAAATTATCGAGTTTTCTCCTGCCGCTGACCAGGCTGTTTATATGCAACAACTCAACTTCGGCCCCGGCAAGCAAAAAGGCGGCGGCGGTTTCTTGGTCGCAATTTGTCCCTGCGCTTCTTAATACACAAACCTTTGGTTTCAACTTTTCACAACCTCTTTCTTGGTCTTAGCTGTTGCATAAAATTTCTTAATTGCCTGAGCCACCTCTTTTGGCTGATCAACTAAAATAAATATATCCAGATCATCTTTACTAATATTGCCGTAGGCCAGCACCGTTTCCTTAAGCCAACCTAAAAGCGGTTTCCAGTATTGGCTGTTAAAAAGAATAACCGGGAACCTTAAAATCCGGCTGGTCTGGATCAGCGTAATTGCTTCAAAAAATTCATCTAACGTGCCATAACCTCCGGGCATAATTACAAAAGCTTTTGCGTATTTAACAAACATTACTTTACGCACAAAGAAATAGCGGAAACCTAAAATAGTATCTACAAATTGGTTTGGTTTTTGTTCACAAGGAAGCTGAATATTTAAACCGATTGAATGCCCTCCGGCGCGCTGAGTCCCTTTATTAGCTGCCTCCATTGTGCCGGGTCCGCTTCCGGTAATTACCGCGAATCCTGCTTTGGCTATATGATAGGCGACTTCTTCGGCTTGCTGATAGAATTTACTGTCCTTCTTCGTGCGGGCTGAACCAAACAGAGAAACTGCCTTACCGACTTTGGAAAGAACTTCAAAACCATCGACAAACTCCGACATAATCCTGAATATCCGCCAGGTATCTTCTTTGGTAAAATCACTTTCTTCAATCAGTTGCGGTAAACAAGCTTTAATCTTTTTCATATTTTACTCCTACCATCTTAAAGGCCTCTGCCAGGCCTCTTTTAACTGAGCGATATCTGCATTAAGGCAAACTTTTCCGTCTAAGCCGTAAATTTTAAAATCAGTTTTTCCAGTCAAACACCCTGCCAGGCCGAAAGAAGTATTTTTTAAAATCTTTTCAAACTCTTTCTGGTCTAATTTATCAACCTCGACCACAAAACGGGAATTTGATTCTGAAAAAAGAAGGTTATCGTTACGTTTAGAAGTTGAAATATAAGGAACTTCACCAAGAAACAGCGACAGGCCTAATCCGCCGCTAAATGCAACTTCGGCCAGGGCTACTCCTAAACCGCCATCAGAACAATCATGCATGGCTTTAACCAAACCTTTTTCTGCGGCTCTATTTAAAGCAGCGAATGTTTTCAGCGCCTGGCTATAATAGACCCTGGGTACCCAGTTTCCGGTCATTTTATATAAATCATAATAATGTGAACCACCTAGTTCGTCGCGGGTTTGGCCCACCACGTAAATTAAATCACCGGATTCTTTGGCATACATAGAAATTGATTTATTTATATCCTCCATTACGCTGATTGCCGATATAAGCAGCGTTCCGGGAATAGGCGTAGATTTACCATGCAGGCTGAATTCATTATAAAAACTGTCTTTACCGGAGATAAATGGGACTGAATAGGCTTTGGCAGCATCGTAACATCCGTAGGCTGCGCGGACTAAACCGCCCAGGCGATCAGCTTTATCCGGATTTCCCCAACAAAAATTATCTAAGATGGCTACTTCTTTTAAAGAACCGCCGACGCTAATTATCTGGCGCAGAGCTTCGTCAATACATGAAGCTGCCATCCAATAGGGGTCGATAAATCCAAAACGGAAGTTTATTCCGTTAGACAGAATGATCCCTTTATCCGAATCATGAAATGGCTTGGTTACACTGGCATCGCTCGGCCCGTCATTTTTTACCCCGGCGAAAGGCTTAATCACCGAACCCCCCTGTACTTCATGGTCATATTGCCTGACTACCCATTCTTTGGAACAGATATCAAAATGCCCGAGCAGTTTTAACAGGTCAGCGGTAAGATCTTTCTTAACCGGAAGTTTCGGTTCTTTATGTTTGGCCTGGATATAAACGGCTTTTTTAGTTATCTGCGGGATTCCTTCATGCATAAAATGCATATCTAAGTCGCAGACTAAATTATCCTGATAGTAAAGTTCCAATCTTTTTGTACCGGTGAACTCGCCGATTACGGTCGAACGCACATTTTCATTTTCAAATATAGAGAGCAACTTATCAATGTTCTTCGGAGGAACCGATAATACCATTCTTTCCTGGCTCTCGGAAATCCAAATTTCCATATAGCTTAAGCCGGCATATTTTAAAGGCACCCGGTCCAAATAAACCTTGGCCCCAATTTCAGCTCCCATCTCTCCTACTGCGCTGGAAAGCCCTCCAGCCCCGCAATCAGTGATCGCAGAGTACAAATTTTGGTCGCGGGCCTGTAAAATTGTGTCTAATACTTTTTTCTCTTCGATGGGGTTACCTATTTGTACTGCCCCGCTGGATACGGTTTCGGATTCATGGGTAAGTTCCCCGGAAGAAAAAGTTGCTCCGTGAATACCGTCGCGCCCGGTTGCTCCTCCTACAACCACAACCAAATCGCCTGGGTTAGTTTTTTTAAAAGATTTATCTTTAGGGATTATCCCGGCTGTTCCGCAGTAGACCAGAGGATTGCCGGCAAAATGCTCATGGAATAATATTGCTCCGTTTACCGTAGGAATTCCCATTTTGTTCCCGTAATCGGCCACCCCCCTAACCACGCCTTTCATTACCCTCTTAGGATGAAGTGAACCGGTAGCAACTTTATTAAAAGGAAAATCCGGCGGGGCAAAACAAAAAATATCGCTGTTTAATATCGGTTTTGCTCCCAGCCCTGTACCAATAGAATCGCGGATTACCCCTCCGATACCGGTATTTGCTCCGCCAAACGGCTCTAATGCCGAGGGATGGTTATGGGTCTCAACCTTAAAACAGATATTGTTCTTTTGGTCAAACTTAATTACCCCTGAATTATCCTTAAACACAGAAACACACCAGCTTTTATCCAATTCCCTGGTTACCTTCATGATCGTGCTTTTCAATAAATTCTTGATCACTTTGTCGCCTAATTCAGGATCAGCCTTCTGCTCTTTATAATCAATGTTTCCGCGAAAAGTTTTGTGGTAGCAATGCTCTGACCAGGTCTGGGCAATGGTTTCTAATTCGCAGTCAGTCGGATTGCGTTTTATTTTACAAAAATAATCCTTAATCTGCCGCATTTCATTTAAATTAAGAAATAGCTGGCCGCGCGAACTAATCTCTAAAAGCCTGTCATCGGATGCGCCGAGCAAATCAACCTGAATCAGATTAAAAACATATCCCGGCAGGTGTTTGGTATCGCTATTTTCGTCACGGGGATCAACTATGTGCTGGATAAGTTTGTTGTAGAGCAGTTTATCGGAAATGGTTTTTAATTGGGCTGAAGAAAGTCTGCCTGAAATGATATATTTCTTGGCGGTCTTAACCGACTCGACATTTTTAATCCCTAAGTCCTGGATGCCTTTTAAAACTGAGGCCTCAACAGGATCCATCACTCCGGGATTGTAAGCAATTTCGACTAGATGATCGGCTTTTGAGGAATCGGGTTTCAGGTTAGATAAGATTTTGTAATCTTGGGCTACTTTATCTGATAGCAGCTCTTCGCAGATATTTATAACCTGGCCGAAGGCTAAATTACCATCTAAAGTGTAGACCTGAATAAACCTTACTTT
>Ga0172375_10002093_pt1 | contig 31543 bp, 14 predicted proteins | sample LakKiv1m_FD_114537 | JGI IMG/M metagenome (GOLD analysis project Ga0172375, IMG submission 114537) | Freshwater microbial communities from Kabuno Bay, South-Kivu, Congo - kab_092012_11.1m | ecosystem: Environmental > Aquatic > Freshwater > Lake | place: Democratic Republic of the Congo... | reverse complement strand
GGAGAAATCAAGATTGCACATTATGGCCCGGCTGATATGCCGGATGCCAGGGTGACATGGAACGTGAGTGATGATAAAGGGCAGGTTGTTGCGACAGGCAGGATTGGGCCGATGATGATCAAACAGGGCGGACTATCTTCTGCCGACCGGATCAGCGTTCCGCTGGAAAAGGTAAAAGCGCCTGCAAAACTGATTGTCGTATCGGCCATCGAAGGGACTAAGTATCGTAACCAGTATGATATCTGGGTGTACCCTCCGAAGGTTGACACGAGCATGCCGGCAAATGTTGCTGTTACTAACCGGCTGGATGATGCGACTCTCAAGCTTCTCGCCGGCGGCGGCAAGGTCATCCTGTTTCCGAAGCTGGATGAACTCAAGCATTGCGTGAAAGGCGCGTTCGCAACCGACTTCTGGTGCTGGGCGATGTTCGGGAAGGCTGCAGTTGAACGCAAGATTGAGCCGCCGCCGGGGACGCAGGGGTTCATCTGCGACCCGCGCCATCCGGCGCTGGCCGGGTTCCCGACGGAGTTCCACAGCAACTGGCAGTGGTGGCAGATTGTCAAGAACTCACGGCCGATTATTCTCGACGAGACACCGGCTGATTACCGTCCAATCATCCACGTCATTGACAACTTTGCCCGTAATCACAAGCTGGGTTTGCTTTTCGAATCCAGGGTGGGGAAGGGTAAGCTTCTGGTCTGTGCGAGTGATCTGCCGGCACACCAGGACAAGCCCGAGGCGCGCCAGCTGTTGCACAGCCTGCTGCGGTATGTTGATTCCCCGGCATTTGCGCCCCAGTCTGAATTGGATGACGGGTTGCTGAAGAAACTTCTGCCTTAGATAAATACTGCAAGCCCGTTTGTCACCTGTTTGTCACCTATCGGATAAGTTGCGTTGTGCCGTGGCAGGCGCGAGAATAAATACAGTAATCAGTGATCCGTAATCAGTAATCAGGAGTCAGTGAGATGTTAAAGAAATCTATAAATACAAAAAACAGACAGGTCGTTGCAGTGTGTATTGCCCTGGGTATTGCGGTTGCGGCCTATGGGGCTGACCAGACGTCAGGTGCTCCAGCTAAACCTGCTGAGATCAAAGACATCAAATCCTACTGCATTGATTTCAACTGGGCGGCAACTGGACGAAAGCGCAAGCCTTTTGCCTCGCCTGGAAATTGGGCTGGAGCTGATCCTGCGCAGCACGTGGCCTGGTACAAGGCGATGGGTGCGAATGTTATCCAGACCTTTTGCGTGTCCTGCAACGGGTACGCCTGGTACAAGAACGGCTTTGTTCCGGAACAGCCGAAACTGAAGTACGACTTCCTGCCCGAGGTGGTGAAACTGGGGCACAAGGAGGGAATGCTTGTGTTCGGTTATTTCTGCGCATCTTCAAACCCGAAATGGGGCACGGAGCACCCCGATCTCAGCTATGGAACTCCGACTACGTATCACATTCCTTACACCGATGAGTACCTGGTATACTTGTCCTCGTCGATCAGCGATGCGGTCAAGAAGACTGGCATCGACGGTTTCATGATCGACTGGTTGTGGCAGCCGAAACGACAGTCAACAGCCGGCAAGTGGCTTGAATGCGAGAAGAAGCTGTACAAGCGGCTTATGGGCGAGGAGTTCCCCGGGGAAGAAAAGCTGTTGAAGGAGCAGGAACTTGCCTATAACCGGAAAGCCATTGACCGCTGCTGGAAGGCGATCCGCAAAGCCGCAAAAGACGCCAATCCTGACTGTGTTATCTGGATAACGAGCAACCACATGAATCACCCTGACGTGATCAATTCCGATATGTACAAAGAGGCTGACTGGCTGATGAATGAAAGCGGGGATATGAAGCGGATTGACGGCGTCAAAGCCATGGTCGGTAAGCACACGCGGCTGATTACCTGCCTGGCACGCTGGAACGGTCAGGATGCGACAAAGGTTGTACCTGAAGCGCTTAAGGCTGGAGTGGGACTCTATGGTTTTACAGCTCCACGTAACAATAGCGGACTTGTTCCGCTGGATGGTATACTTTCAAAACCTGTTTCCGAATTAAAAGGCGATGACCGCAATATCGCAGTTCTGTCACGCGCGTATCACGGCACGTCCTTAGAGTCGGTCAGGAACGACAATGGCGAGTTTGTTGAGCCGGCAAAATAGGTTGCTGTTTCCCTCAAAAGAAACATGGCATTATACTGGCATGAAGGAGCGAAGATGAGAAGTCAAAGGTTGACGGTGTGGACGTGTTTGAAGCGTCTCATGTTCGTGTTTCTTGCTCTAGCTACTTGCCGGTTTGCTGTAAGCGCCGAAGTGGAAGCGGCCGGAACGAATGTTGCGCAGGCTATTAGAATGGGTGTGCCCTTCTCTGACAATGCGGTATTTCAGCAGAAGATTCCGCTACCCGTCTGGGGTACGTCGCTGCCCGGCGCGAGCGTTACGGTAACATTTGACACCCAGGTTAAAAACACGATAGCAGACACGAATGGTGCGTGGCGGGTCGTTCTCGATCCAATGGTTGCCGTCAAGCTGAACTCGGTCAATGATGTTCCCAAAGGTCTGAAGATGACCATTGCCTGCGAGAAGGAGGGCCGGAAAGCGGTCAAGGAGATCAAAAACATTCTTATCGGCGAGGTCTGGCTCTGTTCCGGTCAGTCAAATATGGCTGGAAAGATGCGCTCTGTAGTTAAGGATGCTAACTATCCGGCTCTGCGCCAGCTGGTTTCACCCCCTGATGGGCCCTGGCTGGTTTGCACGCCTGAGAACGCCTCTGAGTTCAAAAGAGTATGCTTCTACTTTGCCCGCAGGGTGCAGCGCGATATTGTTGTTCCGGTAGGCGTGATCAATGCGGCTGTTGGTGGATCAAAGATAGAGACATGGCTCAACCAGAAGCCTTTTGAGCGAGGAGAAAACTACGATCGAGCCATTGCCCCGCTTATCGGGTTCGGCCTGCGAGGCGCAATATGGTACCAGGGAGAGTCCAACGAAAAGGATGGTCGCAATTATCTGCCAAAACTGCGTTCCCTGATAGTCGGCTGGCGCGATTCCTGGAAACAGCAGGCATCAAACGAGGCTGATGGTCCACAAAGCGATTTCTCGTTTTATTTTGTCCAGCTGCCAGGTATCGGGTCTTCATCCACAGACAAACCCGCTGGCGGGGATGGCAGGGCCGAAATCAGGCAGGCATATGTTGAGGCGCTTGCGATTACAAATACCGGTATGTCTGTCGGCATAGATATAGGTGCATTGGGAGAACATCCGCCGAATAAATACGACACTGGCATCAGGCTGGCACACTGGGTGCTGAACAGGGACTACGGGTTCAAGGATCTTGTCCCCAGCGGACCGCTTTACAGGAATCAGCGAGTCGAAGGAAATACCATTCGCATAAGCTTCGACTATGCCGGTAATGGTCTTATGGTTGCCGTGAAAAAGGGACTTGAGCCTCCCGAGCCTGCCCCAGATGCGAAGCTGAGCTGGCTGTCGATTCAGGGAAAAGACGGAGTCTGGCGCTGGGCCGATGGAAAGATTGATGGTCAGGAATTGATAGTATCCTGTAAAGATGTCCAGCAACCGGTTGCCGTACGCTACGCTTATACCCAGCATCCATGCGGCAACCTGCTTTACAACAAGGACGGCCTGCCGGCATCACCATTCACCACATGCGGTTATTAAATATATTCTGGTCGTCCGGCGGCAGGATTAAGAACTGATAATTGATCGCTTTCCTTTTGTCACCTGTTTGTCACCTATCAGGAAAGTTGCGTTCCAGCGTGTGCGTTGCAAGAATCTCAGCAGATAGAATAAATGGAGTCGCGTGGGATTCTGGAATACAAAAAAAGCAGACAGGAGAAATGAGTCATGGAAAATACAAATGATGACATTAAGGCTGTGGAAAAGCTCGGCAAAGTAAGGGATTCAATTGTCACCGAACTGCGCAAAGTAATTGTGGGTATGGACGATGTTATTGATGAAATGATAATCGCCATATTTGCGCGGGGCCATTGCCTTCTTGTTGGTGTGCCTGGCCTGGCCAAAACACTGCTGGTCAGTTCGCTGGCCCAGACGATGTCGCTCGCATTCAAGCGCATCCAGTTTACACCGGACCTTATGCCGTCCGATATCACCGGCACTGAGCTGCTACAGGAGGATCCTGAGACACACCAGCGCAAGTTCAAGTTCCAGAAGGGGCCGGTATTCACAAATCTCCTGCTTGCAGACGAGATCAACAGGACACCGCCGAAGACGCAGGCTGCGTTGCTGGAAGCAATGCAGGAGAAGCGGATATCTTCCGGCGGCGATGATTACAAACTTGATGCGCCATTCTTCGTCCTTGCCACCCAGAACCCGATCGAGCAGGAGGGAACGTACCCGCTGCCTGAAGCGCAGTTGGACAGGTTCCTTTTCAACATTATGGTAAAATATCCGAGCCAGAAGGAAGAGCTCGACATTATGCGCAGCATAACCAGCGACACTGAACCCGAGCTCAAGAAGGTTGTGGACGGACCGACCATTCTTGAATTCCAGCACCTTGTGAGGCGCATTCCTGTGGCCGACCATGTTTTTGAATATGCTGCGGCCATTGTCCGTGCAACACGTCCTGACCAGCCGGATGCGCCGGAGTTTGTCAGGAAACTTATGGCCTGGGGTGCCGGCCCGCGCGCGTCGTTGAACCTTATCATCGCCGGCAAGGCGAGGGCTGCGCTGCGCGGCCGGAGCCATGTTGCGATTGATGATGTCAAGGCGCTGTGCCTGCCGATCCTGAGGCACCGTATTATACCCAACTTTGCGGCGAGGTCGGAGGGAATGACGTCTGACAAGATGATCCAGAAACTCCTGGCAGAAATCCCATCCGACGAGAAACTGTACGAGAAGGGGAAGTAAGGAAAGTGATCAGTGATCAGTTACCAGTGATCAGTAAAGATGTGCATGAACTGATTACCGATAACGGATAACCGATTACCGATAACTGATTATGTCCGACAATGCACCACAGACTTTTTACCTGAAGCCCGAGCTTCTGCAGAAGCTCGGTGACCTTGAGCTGGTTGCCCGCGAAGTAGTTGAAGGGCTGCGGGTGGGAAGCCATCGGAGTCCGCTGAAGGGATTCAGCACGGAGTTTGCGCATCACCGGCAGTATGCGCCCGGCGATGCGATCCGCGATATTGACTGGCGCGTGTACGGGCGCACTGACCGTTACTATACGAAGCTATATGAAGCAGAAACGAACTTTGACTGCTACCTGCTAATCGATGCCAGTTCGTCAATGACCTACGGGTCAGGCAAAGTCAGCAAAATTGAGTATGCCAAGTTTCTCGCAGCGTCGCTGGCCTACCTGGTTCTAAAGCAGCGCGATTCTGTCGGGCTGTCCGTGTTTGATTCAGAGGTCCGTGCCTATCTGCCGCCCCGTTCCGCGATGGGAATCATTCTTCAGATCGACAGGCTGCTGCGTGAGATTAAGCCTGTTCCGAAAAGCGCCATAGCCAAGCAGTTGCACGACACAGCCCTTATGATGAAGCGGCGCGGCTTTGTGGTGCTGATTTCAGATCTCCTTGCTGATGCGGATGATATCCTTGCCGGGCTCGACCATCTGAGGTTTGACGGGCATAACGTGATTGTTCTTCACACGCTGGATCCATACGAACTTGAATTTCCTTTTAAGGGTACATGGCGCTTTGAGGGGCTTGAACAGGAGCCGCCCCTTACGACCCAGCCAGAGCGGATTCGCGACGACTACCTGGCCAGCATTAATAAATACCTTGAGACTCTTCGAGCGGGGTGTGCGGCGAGCCACATTGATTACACTACAGTTAACACCTCGCACCCGCTTGACGCAGTGCTTAGCGAATTCTTTTTCAGACGGGCATCAACACTCACTGGCGCATCAGTAGGAGCAAGGTTGTGAAGAAGTTGTCAGTGATAAGAAGAAAAAGAGGTTGCGACGGAGCGCAACCCTCCGCTAAATGGAGGGCACCGCTCCGTCGGCGCCTGAATACATGTTACAATTTTGAGTCAGGACTTGACCATTCATGAACTTCCTGAATCCATTAATCCTTTTGGCAGCGCTTGGGATAGCACTGCCTATCCTTGCGCACCTGCTGAACCGGTACCAGGTAAAGCACACGGACTGGGCCGCGATGCAGTTCCTGAACAGGAGCATACGTGTGCGTTCAAGGCAGATGAAACTCAGGGACATAATTCTCCTGATTTTCCGGTGCCTGGCCCTTCTGCTGGTTGTGTTGGCACTGTCGAGGCCGGCAACGAAAAAGGCTGAAGGCCTTGCTGCACGGTTTGGCGAGCAGCGCGCGGCAGTCATCATTGCCCTGGACGCTTCTTTCAGCATGCAGCACAAAGACGGGCCAGCCACAAGGTTCGACAAGGCGCTTGAAAAAATAGAGTCTATTAAACAGGCGATTCGCCCGGGTGATCCGGTGACCCTGGTTCTGCTCGGTGCTGAGCACAGGGTTGCGGTACGCAGCAAAGCCTTTGATCCTGCTGCCTTTGATGAAGTCCTGCATTCGCAGAAACCAACTTTCGAGTCGCTTGACCTGGATAGTCTCCCGCGGTGTCTCAAGGATCTTGCCGGTGAAACGAAAGCCCCCCATAAAGAGATTTATATCATCACGGATATGCAGGAACAGGACTGGAAAAAGCGTTCCGTCTGGCTGCGCGAGTCATTTAAAGATCTCGCCGAGAATGCATCTGTGTTTATCGTTCCGGTTGATGGCGGGGCGGAGAACCTGGCGATTACTGGCCTTGAACTGGTTTCCGGGGTCCTTCGCAAGGGTTCAATTGCGCGTTACCGCGCGACAGTCCGCAACTGCGGGGCAACGGCAGCGACAAACGTCAAAGTTACCGGCCTTGTTAACAATATTAGCGCTGACATCAAAGTTATCCCCCTGATAGCGCCCGGCACGGCGGAGACTGTTTCTCTGTTCCTTCCTTTCCGTGATGCCGGTCCCGTGAGGATTACCGCGGAGCTTGGTGAAGACGCGCTTCCTGCTGACAACCTGCGCCGGGCGGTTGCGGTTATCCGTGACAAGGTGTCTGTGCTTTGCGTGGAGGGGAACACGGGTAACTCTGACGACTCAGGCAGGTTGATTGCTGCAGCCCTGCGTGCGCATGGCAACAGCAAGGGGCAGGATGATCTCGAAGTGCAGTCGGTGCCATGGGTTGATCTTCCCGGCCAGGACCTGAAGAAGTTCGGGGTAGTGATAATGGCCGATGTTCCTGACATCACCCCCGAACAGGCCCGCTCTTTCGAGGAATATGTCCGGGCAGGCAATGGGTTGATCTGGTTCGCGGGGGATTACATCAAGGCGGATGTGTGGAACAAGCGATCAACTCTTGAAGGCACCCCTCTGCTGCCGGCCGTGATAGAGCAGGCGATTCGCACAAGCGATGCAATGGGGGTAGGGCGTCCACTGGATCCTGCGATCAGTGATCATCCTGTAAGCCGGCCGCTGCTTTCTCTGGCGAAGGACCTCCTGAGTGAAACACGTTTTCGTAAATTGCTTCGCGTCAAGCCGGCGGCGACGAGCGTGAAGGTCATGACCCTTGCAGGAAGAGACTCTCCTGTCCTGCTTGAGCACTCTCTTGGGCGGGGGCACGTATTCATGTTTACAACCTCTGCCGGTCTATCATGGAACAATATGGCTGTAACGCCTGTATTCCCCATGCTGCTCCAGCAGATGGTAACGTACCTGACGGCACGTGAGTTTGAGACACCGCACCTTGTTGGCGATTCCCTGTCCCTCTCTTATGTTGATCAGCCTGATGCCACGGATGCCGTGTTTGATACACCGTCAGGGGAAACAATCACTGTTCCCGTTCGCGACTACCGTGACCAGTATGTTGCCCTTCTCGGGAATGCCCGTGAAGCAGGTTTCTACCTGGCCCGTGTCAGCCTGCAGGCTGAGGGCATGCCGATAGCTGTCAATGTTGACACGCGGGAATCGACTGTTAAATGCATGCCGGCGGAGGAGGCTGCCCGGACTCTTGATGGAACAGGGGTAAGATTAGTTCGTTCCGAAGCGGATTTGCTGGCGGGTGTCGAAGAAACACGGACGTCGCGTTCGCTCTGGCGTTTTTTTCTGCTGGCCGGCCTCGCTTTCCTCGTTATCGAGGGGCTTTTTTCGGAATGGATGTACAGGAGGGCGGCCAGCACGGGGAATACAGAGTGAGATAGGATTACATGATGACAGAGAGTGTTACTGAAGAAGGAATGCAATGAACTGGTTATTGAATAGTGTCGGGGTTAAAGAGCTGATGTGGGGGCGACCCTCTTCGTTTGCCTTGATCCTGACGGCACTGGCTGCTGTTGTGATCCTGACAGGTTTCCTTTACTTGCGACAAAGGGGACTGCCAAATCGCATACGATTTGGATTGGCGGCCGCGAGGATGATCGTACTTCTCCTGGTTGTTGTTGCGCTGTTTGAACCTACCGCCGTGATTGAAGGTACCCGGAAGATTAAGCGTCGCCTGCCCGTACTGATTGATGTATCCGCGAGTATGTCGATAAAAGACCAGCGCAAGCGGCCGGCTGATGTTGTGGAGGCGGCGGTGGCGTTGGGTATACTTCCGGCATCTGCCACCGGCGATGTCAACAGCGCTTCAATGACGCTTGTCTCAAAGCAGCGCGAGGCAATAGCTGGAGCGTCGCGGTTGGACCTGGCAGGGAGTTTGCTTTCGAAATCAGCAAAGCCGGTTTTCGAGTCGCTCGGCAAGGATCTTGACATTGACTACTATGTGTTCGGCACAACGCTGCGGATGCTTGGCAACGAAGAGAATATGGCTACCAATTCCCTGGCCGGACTCCTGGCTGAGGAATCGGGGACATCCATCTCTGATTCCCTGGAGGCCGTTGCAAACACAGGCAGAGGCGTGCCGCTGTCTGGGATCGTGCTCATTTCCGATGGACTGGAGACATCTTCACGGCGCGCCGAAACGGTTCTGCATAACCTCGGTATCCAGGGCGTACCTGTTTATCCGATACCTATGGGAATTTCCGACCCTGATGACGTCTCTATCAGGAATATTGTCATGCAGGAAGTCGCGTTTACAGGGGACAAGGTTCCGGTACGAGTTCAGATCCTGTCAAAAGGTTATGAAAAACGGGCAGCCTCTATTGTTGTTCGCTTAAACGGGCGCAGCGTGGCCAGTCGCAGGATCAAGCTGGCCGGTGGACTTCAGTTCGAGGATGTATTCTTTAATGTGGATTTGCAGGAGAAGGGCGCAGCCAAGGTTGAGATATCAATAGAGCCTTTTGCTGACGAGGCTACTGCTGAGAATAACGCGGTCGAGCGGAGCGTAAGGATTGTGAACGAAAAGATCAATGTTCTCTGCATTGAAGGCAGTGCGCGCTGGGAGTTCAGGTATCTGCGTGCGATGCTCAAGCGTGATCCGCGAATCAACGCAACCTTTATTGCGACACGTTCCGGCCCCGAGATAGCGCGCAATTCTTCTGAATACATCGCGCGGTTTCCGGAGAGACGCGATGAGGCGTTCAAGTATGACCTGGTGATACTTGGCGACGTAGAGGCATCTTTTCTCAGTGGTGATGAATTCCTCAGGCTTGAGGAGCTTGTCAGGGAGCGTGGTGGTTCGCTCCTGATGCTCTGCGGCTCACGGTATTCTCCAACGAGCTATTCCGGAACCCCAATAGAGAAGATGCTGCCTGTTAAATTCCAGCCTGATGCCGAGTGGGAACAGGTGGATGACACCGTCTATCCGGTGCTGACAGCCGAGGGAAGAAGCAGTCTTGTCATGACGCTGGAGATGGACCAGGAAGAGAACGATAGCGTATGGAGCCGCGTTGCACCGCTGGACCGTATCCCGCCGCTGCTTGGCCCCAGGCCGGGTGCGACTGTGCTTGCTACACTTTCCGACTCTCGTTCACGTGTTGATCAGTATCCGCTCGTCGCGTGGCAGCGCTACGGGACAGGTAAATGCATGCTCATAGGTACTGACCGCATGTGGCTGCTTCGCTTCAAAACCGGTGACAAATATCACTGGCGGGTCTGGTCGCAGTGCATCCAGTTCCTCACTCTCTCTCGTCTGATGGGAGAACATAAAAGGATCCGACTCGAAACTGACCGCGCGATATATCCGGTCGACGGGCAGGCGCAGATATACGCGCATCTGCTCGATGACAGGTTTGAGCCGATAATGCAGTCAGGTTTTGAAGTCAGCGTGCTCCACCTGGATGTTCCAGGGGCTGTGCCGCAGAACGTTACCCTGCGCCCGGACTCGGGCAATGCAGGACTTTACGAGGGTTATTTCTCCCCGACACGGCCTGGTCGCTACAGGGTTGAGGCGAACTCTGCAGATCGCTCTCTCTCAAGCACGACAGAATTCCAGGTCGCCGATGTCGAACCGGAAATGGCTGACACTGCAATGCAGATCGAGTTTCTTCGAAGGGTAGCGGAGCTTTCAGGCGGAAAGTGCCTGAATATTCTCGGGGTCAACGACCTCTCGTCCCTGCTCAATCTTGAAAGGCACAAGAAGGCTTACACGACAGAGATTCCGCTGTGGGATAACGGGTGGATTGTGATGTTGCTGGTTGCGCTGATGGGGGTCGAATGGATTGTGAGAAGGAGGTACGACCTGCCATGATGAACCAGGGGCAACAAACCGGCCTGAATTTGAGGTTGAAAGCCGTATGGCGCCGGGAGCAACTGCTTCGGCTGGCAGAAGGCGCGCTCGTATTCCTGCGGTGGGGCGTTTTACTGTTCGTCGCAGGAGTCGCTATTGACTGGGTCAGCCTTATGCCTGCACCGGGCCGCTTTGTGATTATGGCCGTTGTGCTGGGTGTTCCTCTTTATAAAGGATGGAAGGCAGGATGGAGATATATATGCCCGTTCAAGCCTACGCGCACGGCCCTGCAGATCGAAAAGCAGATAGGCGGCATGGAGAGCCTTCTTGTTTCCGCTGTGCAGCTGAGCGGTTCAGCGTCTGCTGATGGAACATCCGAAGCCCTCTCCGAGCTGACCTGCAGGAAGGCTGAGCAGGCGGCGGACGGGATAAAGACAGAAGAGGCTGTTCGTTTTCAGTCGCTGCGCCGTCCTGCGGTCATCGCGCTTGGCGTGGCTCTCTTTCTTGTGGTTCTTTCTCTGGTATACGGGCAATTACTGGCGGCAGGTTTGGGGCGAATCTTTGCGCCGTGGCTTGCGATTACCTATCCGACGCGTACTCACCTGGAATTGGTGAATAGCGCTGAAGTGGTGCAGGAGGGTAAACCGGTGCGGATAGCCGCGCGCGTTTCAGGTGTCATTCCGCGCAAGGCAAGGATTTTACTTCGCACGGGAAAAGGCGGGGCGCGCGTACGTGATGTTGAAATTGTCAAAGGTGAATGTGAATACGTTATAGAAACTGCCTTTCGCGGATTTGAATACCGCGTGGCTGCCGGCGACGCCCGCAGTGACTGGCGTGAAGTGCAGGTGATTTCATCGCCGAACATCAAGCATGCCGAAGTGAGACTGGAGTATCCCGCGTATACGGAGCGGCCAGCAGAAACTGTGGAAGCACTGACGCTTACCGTGCCCGAAACAACAAAGATAAGCTGGACTCTCAAGCTCGACAGGGCAGTGCGGGAGGCCAGGCTGAACCTTCCTGGTGAGAAGTTTTTGCCAATGGACATCAGCGCGGATGGACAAACGGTTAAGTTCCAGCAGATAGCCGCCGAATCCCAGGCGTACGGATTCACCTGGGTGGATAAGGAGCATGGCTTCTTGTTTACAAGTCCAAGTCATTACCTGCAGGTAGCTCCGGATCAGCCTCCCAGAGTTGAACTTACATCACCCAAAGGCAACATCTATGCAACACTTGGGCGCAAGGTTGATCTTGCCTTCCGTGGACGGGACGATCACGGCATAGCTGAGTCTGTTGTTGCTTATCGCGTGGACAAGACGGAAGAGCAGAAAGTCCGATTTACTCCGGCAGGACCTGTTGACGGCAGTGAGCAGATGATTGACTGGGACTATCGATCCGTCATGACCAACCTTGCCGTGGGTCAGACGGTCACATTCGCGGTTGAGCTCGCTGATCGCTATCCGGGTGCCGAAGGGCCGCACAGGGTCCGATCGGAAGCACGCCGCATGCAGTTCATGTCCAGGGATGATTACCTGGCTCAGATAGAAAAGCAGAAGAGACGCCTGTTGTCCCAGCTGAGAACTATTTACAGGGAAGAGCGTGATGTCTACGAGGCGGTCATGCGCCTTGATCCTGCCGATCCGGTCTTCGTTCAGACATGCCAGCTTGAGGCTGTTCGCCAGGACTTGATGCGTGAGCGGCTGAAGGTGCTTGCCGGGCAGATGTTCGATTTGACCCAAGACCTTGAAGCAAACAGCATAACTAATGCGGCGATGACCGAGTCCCTGGTTCAGCTGCGTTCAGACCTGGTGATGGTCTCGACCGGGCATGTTGCCGAGGCGGCATCCGCTCTCAGGGAGCTGGCAAGCGAGTCGGGCAGCAAGCCAGGAAAAGGCGGCAAGGGTGACAAGGGCGAGGCCTCCAAGGCTAATGCAGAGCATATGGTGGACAGCTCTGCGCGCGAACTCGGACTGCTAGTCCTTCATCTTGGTTACCAGGATGCGGCTGAAGTGATGGCGCGTGAGCTGCATGCTGCGGCGCAAACCCAGGCCTCATTGCGCATGCGGACGATTATGCTGACTGGGGGGGGCGGCGACGCGCCGGGCGCCTTGACGCAGTCCCTGGTGCCCGGACTGGCAATGGAACAGGAGCGGCTTGAAAAATGGCTGACGCGCCTGCTTAAGGCCAGCCCCAGGGAGAAGGAGAGCACCATTGAAGAAGCGCTTATCGAGTTTACGCTGACGCGCCTGGTCAAACAGATGATTAATGGCGGCATTGATCAGCGTATGCAGAAAGCGGCTGCACTGTTACGCGAGGGCGGTTCCGCCGAGGCGGCACGCCTCCAGTCAGAAGTTATCCAGTCCATGCTTAAAGCGGAATTCCGCCTGCGCGTTGGTTCAGAACGGGAAGCGCTTGCCATAGCCAGGGATTTGTTGCTGTCGCAGGCGAACGGACAGAAGAAACTTCGGACAGAGATCAGGGAACTTGACGAGAAGGTGTTCAAGAGGCGCAGCGCGGAATTTGTGCGCGCACAGACGAAGCTGCACAGGAACCTGCAGCTTCTTCTCATGCCGGAGATTCCGGCACGCCGCACGCGTCTTTTCGATGACGTGGTTCCGTTGCCGCCGCCCGTAGCTGACCTGCTGGGCGCTGCCGACGAAGCCATGACTAAGGCGTCTACGCATATTGCTGCCGGGGACCGTGACGCTGCTGAAAAGGCCCAGTCAAAGGCTGAGGAATCTTTTGCCGCATTGGCCGATGTGGTGACCAAACGAATTGCGGCAATGACACAGCAAATCAGGATTGATCGCCTCAATTACGGTGCGCAGGAGACTGACAAGAGGATTGGACGGTTTGCAGAGCTTCAGCTCAGTCTCCTGGAGAAAACTGAAGATGCAGCTGCCGAGAAGACCAAGTCGGCGTACCTGGGAGACGAGGAGCAGGCGCTGGCGGAAACAGTTGATGAGCTAAGGCTGGAGATTGTAGACCAGGCCAGCACCGCCGCAACGCCATCAGAGTATTCGGTCTCTCTGCCAGTTTGCCTTGAGGAAGCTGTCCAGTCCATGAAGCAGGCCATACCTTTGCTGAGGGACAACAAGCCTGGCGAGGCAGTTGCCTGCGAGAATGCAGCAGTTGCTATGCTCGCTGGTGCACGGGCTATGCTCGCAGAGCACGGGACTAATATTGCGGCTTACGCAGCAATAGTCGGATCCACAGACCGCGCTGTTGCTCCGAGTTCCTACGTTGGCGAAATTGAACAAGAACAGCGTGATATGCTGACAGTAACTCGAAAGACGAAGCCGGAGGATCTGCCCGGGCTGGCAATTCCACAGAAGAACCTGATTCACGCATTGGGCGCTGTGGTTGTTACCCTTGATCCGATTGCGCATATGGTCGAACCCGGAACCGTGATGGCCTTTGCAAAGGATGATATGGACTCGGCCGGAACCGCTTTGGAAAAAAAGGATCCGACTGAGGCGCTTGACGCCCAGGACTTTATTGTCGAGACGCTTGGGAAACTGCGCAAGAAGGTTGATGCTGTGATCCCTCAATTCCGGTATCTACTTGAAGTTGTAGAGGCTCTCCATGAGACGGCCCAGGAAGGAGTTCTCATACGCGAGGTACAGCGCAGGCTTCGCGGAAGGACTCTTGCAGGGGCTGATGCAGCGGCGCTTGCCAAAGAGCAGGGGGATCTCAAATTGAGAACTGATGCCTACGGGAAACTGATCAACAAGATCACAGGGCTGGGATTAGTCGATGCTTCCGCAGGATACATGGCTGAGGCGGAAAGCGCGCTGAAGGGCGGTGACAAACCTGCTGCCGCGGCTAAAATGGCGCTGGCAGAGACGGCCCTGAAAACCGACTCTGCTGAAATCAGCAGGCTTATGACTTTACTTGCCGCTCTTCTCGGTGCTCCGGCTCCAGGCCAGCAGGATCCGGAACAGGTAGTTCTTCTCAAGAAGGTGCTTGTAATGGCTGCCAATCACAAGGTGCTGTATCGCGAAAGCTGCGCGGCAAAACCTGATCAACTGGCGGGATTTGAGCCTAAGCTGCGCGAATTCGAGATGGCCTGCGAACCGTTTATCACACTTGCGCAGACCCACGTAAACCCTGTGGTGGAGGAAAAGGTTGTCAAGCCAAAGAAGGGTGCTCCCGTGGTAGTGCCGCCACCCCCGAAGCCGCTTCCGCCGGCGAACCTGCATTTGAAGCTCGTCGCAGCGAAGGGTGAGATGTTAAAAGCCGCTTCCAGCGCCAAGGCATCTGACCGCGCAAAGGCAGTCGCGAGCCAGGACAAGGCGGCAGACAGTCTTCGCCATTTCATTGTCGAATATACATTGAAATTCTTTAAGCCTGTATCCGGATCGAGCTCAGGTGATCCGGTTCCGACGACTGATTTCGTAGAGCAGGAAGATATGATGCAGATCTTCATGCCGGGTGCGGTAACGGGAACGCGGCCACCGGACGGCAAGCTGGAGTGGGAGGTTCTCGGGCGACGTGAACGCGCCGCGCTCAACGAGAACTTTGCGCGTGAGCTGCCGCTTGAGTACAGGGCGATTCTCAAGGACTATTACGAAAGGCTGGCGAAATGAAGAGGTGTTCAGTTATCAGTAATCCGTTATCAGTGATCAGTTATCCTGCGTCGCTCTTCGAGCTATGCAGGACAAGTCAGTTATCAGATTTGGAAGAGAACCTTTCAGGTCTCAGGTTTCAGGTTTCAGGTGTTAAGGGGCGGGCGTTAATGGTTTTCTGCCTGATTATCGCTCTATCGACCGCCCCGCTTCTCGCCCAGCAGAATGATTCGCCGGAACTGACGGCAAAGGCGTCACAGGCTATTGATAAGGGCCTGAAGCACCTGCTTGCCATGCAGAGAGCTGACGGTTCCTGGGCAAGCGGAGAGGATGGAGAGAGGGCGGTTGCCATAACTTCACTTGCCTTGATGGCGTTTATGTCCCGTGCGGAGTTTCCTGGTTCCGGGCCTAACGGTGCGGCGCTGGATCGCGCCAAGGAGTGGCTGCTCAAGAAGGCCAAGGAAAGCCCCGACGGCTACATGGGCTCTACGATGTACGAGCACGGGCTGGCTACACTGGCGCTTACCGAGATATGGGGAATGACCAGGGATAAAAAGGATGATGACGCAATCCAGAAAGCCGTTGAGGCGGCGGTAAATGTAATCCTGCGCTCGCAAAACGATGGTGGCGGCTGGCGCTACCAGCCTCAGATGGACGCCGGACAGGATACTTCGGTCACGGTGATGGTGTTTGTGGCGCTTGCCTCAGCGCGGCAAGCCGGCATCGTGGTGCCGAACGAGACGATCGCAAAAGTCGTTAAGTATTTTGAATCAGCGACAAGCCAGAAGACGGGCGGATTTAACTATGTGCCGACAGGGGTGCAGAAGAACGATTCGGTTGCCTGTACGGGTGGCGGCGCGTATGCCGCGCAGCTTGCAGGTGAACGCGGCTCTGAAATGGTCCTTTCCGCATTGCGTTTTCTCAAGGAGAGATCTCCTGGAATCATTGACAATAATTTTGGTCACTACTATTACGGCCACTACTATGCTGTACAGGCGATGGTGCAGGCGGGAGATGACTATTATGCCGAGTGGTATCCGCAGATTCGCGACGCGCTGATTAAGAAGCAGGGACCTGACGGCTCATGGAGCGAGTCGAGGAAGGGCGCCACCGGTAAGGTTGCCGGTTATGAGACTCCCATGGCTATAATTATCCTGGGGACTCCTCACAGGTATATACCGATTTACCAGAGATAAAAGGAAAGTAATCAGTGATCAGGGTTGCGACGGAGCGCAACCCTCCGTTAAGTGGAGGGCGCCGCTCCGTCGGCGACGAGTGGAGTATGACAACTTTAATTCAGGACTTGACCAAAAAATGAACATCGAACACCGAACACCGAACACTCAACATCGAAGTCTACATTCGCCTGCGTTGGATGTTGGAAGTTGTATGTTCAATGTTGGATGTTCGTTTAAAACCCTCCGCTTCGGCTATCTGGCAATTCTTCTCTCTCTGGTTCCGTTATTCGCAGTGGCACAGGAGAAATCTGCTGCCGGTGCAGACATACCGGAAAGCGAGATTACGGCCCTGGAGAAGGAATTGGCGCAAGGCGCGCGCGGTGCATCGCTGGTTGATGTCCGCAGGGCCTGCAAGAGTGTTGTCAGGAAGGCACAGGATCTTTCTGCGGCATCTCCAGGGGCAGCAAACAGGTACAGCCTGCTGGGTATCATATTCCAGGGTCAGAAGAGGCTGTTGAGCCTGGAAACCACGGAACAAAACCGCAACGCAGTCTTTGAGACCTGCAGTGAGCTCCTTAAAGCGCCCGATGAGTATGTCGAACTGCGTCTCGAAGCCGACGTGCTGCTTTCGGAAAGAGACCATGCTCTAACTAATGCCACGGTAGCGGTGCGAACAAAGGCCCTTGAGGAGATGGTGGCGCGCTACCGGGGGACCAGGGCTGAATGGCGGAGCCTGACAATAGCCTCACTTATCGCCCCTAAGCTCCTTGCTTTTGAACTCGAGCAAAAGATTCGCGATACGATGTCTGAGCGTTTCGGGGGGAATCACGAAGTGATCGCATTCAAGCGAAATGACCCTGGCGTCGAGAACCTTGATGCCGTTTTCAGCGGGACATACAAGACTGCCGATGGTCCGTCTTTTACATTTCCTTATGACCGTATGGGGTCCCAGTCCCTGATGGTTTTCTGGTCAGCCAAGACGAATGGTTACGCGGAGTTTCTTGGTCGAGTCAAGGAGCAGCAGAAGCGGTTTCCTGCAAGATTTGAGGTTTACAGCTTCAATACCGACGAGTTGCCTGACGCCGGCGGTAAGATCCTGCGGACAATGGGACTGGACTGGACAGCGGTTCATCTGCCCGGAGGAAAGGCAAGTTCGGCATATCTCGCATACGCGAAGATGGATCCGGTGGTTCTGCTGGTCAACGGGCAGGGACATGTTCACCTGGAGCGCGGGCAATCTGTGCCGTGGCCGGATCCTGTCCCGAAGCGGGGAAAACTACCGGTAACTCAAGGACCCGGGGTCGGGATGTGGCTGGATAGTGACAGGTATCTGGGGCAGTTAAGATATCTCTTTATCGGTGATTTTCTGGTTGCGGAGCCTTCTACGCGATCTGCCGGAACGGTTCCCGGTGAGACTTTGCGCGCCATACAGTCGTGTTTCGTTCCGCCGCCGTTCTATTATCGTCTTTCGCGTGATGAATCGCTGGCTAACTATAAGAGGGCCGAGAAACTGTGTGCAGGTTCGATTAAAAGATATTCCAAAGCACCTGACATCTGGCTTGTGCGTAACCGCAGGATTATCGCCCTGCTGGGCATGTGGAACCTGGCGTGCGAGCCGAAGTATCTGGAAGAGGCTGTAAATGAGGCAAAGGCCGCGCTGGTGAAGAACCTGCCGCCGGGAGCTGATGTTGTGCCCCGGTTCTGCCTGGCCAAAGAAGCGCTGCGCAAAGGAGATGCTGACCCCGAGAAGCTTCTGGCAAAGATTATCGAAGAAACGGGAGGGCCTGAAGCCCCTGCAATGGCCATTGCGGCAGCGGCAATCCTGGCAATAGAAGCCAACGCTATAACCCCTTACGAAGAGTATCGTGGCAGGCTTCTGGGTTTGGATGACGATGCTAATCCGATGCTGTGGCCGGTTTCGTCGTTTATGCGTGATCGTCTTCACGCGTTCAGGCTCTTTTGGGGGAATCCAGGCCGCTACAGTGATTCAAGGCTGGAGAAGTATAAGTTCCGACAGTGGGTCTCCGGGGTTGCCGAGCCTGAAGGCACAGGGCGCGTATTCAGGGCGGAGTTCAAGAAACTTGACGGCGGACAGCTCAGTTTTCCTGCGGATGCTGACGGGAAGATGACCGGCATCATATTTGCAGATCCGTCAGGGGATGATGCTTCCCGAAGCAATCTTGCAGAAAGAATCAGCTCGATCGCCGACGAGTATGTGAACCGGGATGTTAAGGTGGTTGTTGCGTTTCTTTCCGGCGACACAAATATGGTTACATTATTGTCGAAGCAAATAGAACCGGCCTTTCAGCCGGCAATAGTGCCTGATGGCCTAAGGAACCCGCTGGTGCTGCGCCTTGGCATATTGTCCGCAGATCTTTGCCCCAACCAGCTTCTGTTACGTCCTGACGGCACTATCGCCTGGATGACATCGGGGCTTACATATACGGTCTCCAGCGGTATTGAGCATGCGATCAGTCTTGCTGTTGGAATAAACATAATAAAGGTCGGAACAGACGCAGCATTTGAGGCCCTTGAAAAAGGCGATTTTAAGAAGGCTCTTCAGCTGTTTGAAGAACCTGTCTCTCGGAAAAAGCAGAAAGACTGGTGGGCTGCCGATCGCCTTCAAGGCCGGGCCTTATCGTATATGGGATTGAAGGACTGGAATGCTGCGCTCATCGAAATAGACGCGGCGATTGAACAGCGCTTGAATGATTTCGGTGCCAGCAACCCATGCCGTTGTCATGGTGCGGTAGAAATGCGTCTGACAAAGGCGACAATCCTTGGCCAGCTCGGAAAAAAGAAAGAGGCAGAAACCGAGCGCCGGCTTGCAGCCGCTCCCGCTATTCCGCATCCTTACTTTCCGGTGGGAATTGAACGCGATGGAGTTCCTATCGGGGTCTATTATGATAGGTTGAAGAAGATACGGCTCGCACTGTTCGAAGCCGGAGGGAAGAAGTGATCAGCCCGCCTGCAACGCTATGCCAGCCCGCATCGCTACGCGAAGCGTTGCTGGCGGGCGTAGCATTGCGGGCAGGTAATCAGTAATTAGAAGTCAGGAAAGATGAACATCGAACACCTAACGCCGAACACTCAACATCGAAGTCTTAGTTCGTCTGCGTTGGATATTGGATGTTCGATTAAAACCCTTCGTTCCGGCTGTCTGGCAATTCTTCTCTCTCTGGTTCCTTTATTCGCAACGGCACAGGAGAAGTCAGCTGCCAGCGCGAATATACCGGAAAGCGAGATTGTTGCCCTGCAGGAGGAGCTGGCACAGGGCGCCCGAGGAGCTACGTCGGTTGATGTCCGCAGGGCCTGCAAGAGTGTTGTCCGGAAAGCACAGGCGATTGTTGCAGCCTCACCTGGCGCTGCAAATAAATACAGCCTTCTGGCTGTTATATTCCAGGGTCAGAAAATGCTGCTGAGCCAGGAAGCCATCGACCAGAATCGTAATGCCGTTTTTGAAACCTGTGGCGAGCTGGCGAAAGCCCCGGACAAATATGCCGACATCAGGCTGGAGGCTGATCTTCTGCTGTCAGAGAGAGACCTTGCAGCAAAGAACGCCACACTGGAAGAACGTGCCAGGGCGCTGGCGGACCTCGTTCAGCGCTATCGAGGTACGCCTGCCGAGGCGAAGAGTCTGCTGATGGGGGCGCTCATTGTTCAAAAACTTGATGCTCCGGAGCTCGAAGATGAAATCATCAATGCTTTGGACGAGAATTATTCCGACGATTCCGAAGTTATTGAGTTTCGCAGAAAACACCTGAAGATCAGCCGGCTTGATGTTTCATTCAAGGGTATATTCACCCGCGTTGATGGAAGCACCCTCGGTTTTCCGTCGGATACGCTGGGACATATGTCCCTAATGGTGTTTTGGTCAAAGCACAAACCGGGTACCGAGGCTTATCTTTCGCGAATGAAGCAGATGTTGGCGGCGTGTTCTGCCCGGGTGGACGTGTTCAGCTTCAACGTGGACGAACTGCCTGACGGGGGTAAATCGATTCTGCGCGAGCAGGGCCTGGATTGGATTGTCCTGCAATTACCTGAGGGCAGGAATCACCAGGCATACCGCACGTATGCGCAGGGCGATCCGGTCGCCGTACTGGCCAACGAGTATGGCTTCTCTGTTATTCGCCCGGAAGTCGTGAACGGGCTGAACGCTGCACTCGATCCGAAGAGGATTCCGCAGTCCTCCCCGCTGGACGCCGCGAGGATTTCCGACGACCGATACACGACACAGCTGCAGTACATTTTTATTGGTGATTATCTGGTTCCGCCTGGGCAGCAGGGGGCTTTGGTCCCTGCAGATGTGCTGCAGGCCATTCAGGATTGCTTCGTCGCACCGCCATTCCGTTACCGGCTGACCAGGGCGGAGGCGCTGGCTGCTTACACTAAGGCGGAGAAACTTTGCAGTGATGCAATTAAGCAGCATGCAGCCTCTGCTGATCTGTGGATTGTGCGGAATCGCAGGATTATAGCGCTGCTCGGCATGTGGAATCTTGTGTGCGAGCCGAAGTATCTTGAAGCGGCTGTAAATGAGGCAAAGGCCACGCTGGTGAAGAACCTGCCGCCGGGAGCCAATGTTGTGCCCCGGTTCTGCCTGGCCAAAGATGCGCTTCGCCACTGCGAAACTAATGCTGAGTCGGTTGTCTCCGGATTCATGAAAGAGACTGGAGGAGACAATGCGCCTGCGTCGGCTCTCGCCGCCGCCACAGTGCTGGCTCTTGAGGCCAGGTCACGTGAGCTGCATGAGAAGTATCGCGGTGAATTCCTGCAGAAACATGCGGACAATCCTGAGTTCTTTGCGTTTACCTCTTTCCTTAACGACCGCCATCACCGGTACCGCCTGTTGCGGCCCAACTACAGCGGCAGAGAGAGCAGCACACGGTCCTATATTGTTAATCATGGCTCTGAGCCGGTAACAAATAAACTGCCCGGGATTGAATTGAAGAAGCTTGACGGCAGTACCCTTTCTCTGCCTCGTGATAATAACGATAAACTGACACTTCTACTTTTCGTCGAGCCGCCGGCTGATCCGGATTCAGATTTTCCTTCTATGTTGGATTCGCGTGGACGCCGGTCCAAGAGCGACCACATACGGCAGATAATTAGTTTTGCGCAAGAACTCTCGGAGAAGCACATAAACCAAGGTGTGGAGGTGGTTACAGCATTTCTATGCGATGATCCAGGCCGGGTTGACCGCCTGATGAAGACGAACGAGTGGACCGGCCTGCCGGCAATGGTACCGGGCGGGCTGAAGAACCCCATGATTTGCAGGCTCGGTATCCTTTCGGCAGATCGTCTCCCTAACGTGCTTCTCCTGCGTCGGGATGGCACAATAGCGTGGCATGCTTCAGGTCTGCCATATAAGACTGAGTTTGGTTTCCCTTTTGCGTTTCAGATCGCCATGAAAGGCCACATAGAAGCTTGCGAGGTCGAATTCGGTTACAAGGCTCTGAAGAAACACGATTACAAGAATGCTGCGCAGATCTTTGCTGGTCCATTCCTGCCTGCTGAGCCGGACCGCTTTGCCTGGCGTTCGCCAAGATATCATGGGCAGACACTGGCGTACATGGGGTTGAAAGACTGGACGAATGCGCTGGAATCGATAGATACTGCCATTGACGCGCACAAGATGACTCACTACCGGGGCAGGGATACAAGGGCCGAAGATTGGCGTGAGACGGCAGCAGGGTTTGAATTAAAGGAACCGTGCGACATTATTTCGGAGCTTTGGACAACGAAAACCATCATTCTGGAACAGCTCAAACGGAACGAAGATGCCGTTGCTTTGCGAAAACGCTGCCAGGGCCCGGTCAAAGAGGACTACAGCAGTGTTTACAAGGTGATCCATGGGAAACTGAAGGCTTTGCGATTAAAAGATAAATAGGAGACAATGAGGTTATGAAGATACAAAAGGTATCTGGTGTCAGTTATTTAGCGATCATGGTCCTTACGGGACTTTGTCATTTTGCATTGGCGCTCGACAAGAAGGACGCTGCTGCTGGCCGCGTGGAGACGGCTGCCGATGCTGAAACTGACGAGGTCATTGCCAGTAACTGGAGTGATGCTAAGCTTACGGCACAGGGCGAGAAACTCCAGGCAAAATACACAGCCATGATGGATGGGCTTAAGAAGGATCTTTCCGCGGCCGTGCCCGCTGTTGATGAGCAGAAGAAATCCGCATTTATGAAGGCCCACGCGGCAGTGGCCGCAGTGCCGTCCGCGCCTAATCCTAATAAACTGAAATTAGCCCCGCCAAGATACGCGCCTGGTAATAAGCTATATGCGGCAGCCCAATCAAACGCAGTTATTGCAGCGGCGCCAATACTGTCTGATGTCGACGGGTTTCTCTCGAGCGATAAACTGGATATCAAGATGAGAAAACATGCGCTTCTTGCGCATGCCACACCGCGCATGCTTGCCTTATTCGCGCAACAGGGGAAGGAAGAGGAAGCGCTGATTGATGAGCTTCTTGGGGATGACAAACTCATCAAGCAGATCATGGAGCTGGGAGGCTGCTACCAGGGCAAGTATGCCCAGGCGATGCAGATCTACAAGGCAATCCAGAAGGCCAGTACGCGCGCAAAAGAGGGCTTTTTTCAGAGCTTTGCACTTGCAAGCGCAATGGAGCATCCTGATGGGTGTATCACCAAGGAGGGCATGACCGCGGTCCAAGTGATGGTGGAAATCTTTCTGGATTATGAAAAGGCCTACCTTGATGGCCTGCTTGATCCGGCCTTTGGCACTTATAGCGATTTTAATTGGCGTTTTGTGATGTATTGCAGCACGGTTGAGGACATGAACTGGATGCGCGCGATGCTGCGCAACTACCGCCCGGATCACATAGTCAATCCTGATTACAAGTGGCGGTATTGCGGGATCGTAAAGACGGATGTGCCCTACACGAGCAATGTCCACAGGCCTGTTCGGCCAGACTTGAACCTGACCAGGTTCCAGGAATACTTTCTGAAGGGTGGTATCTGCGGCCCGCGCTGCTTTACGGGTAAGCTTTCAACATCGGCCTTCGGCATCCCGACACGCGGTGCCCGCCAGACAGGCCATGCGGCTATGTGTCACTGGACCCCGGATGGATGGACAACGGTGTTCGGTGCGCACTGGACTTTCAACAGTCATCGGGATATCTGCGGCCTGGATTTCTCCCTTGAGGAGCGTGCGCGTAATGCGACGAATGAGTACATGAAGGTTATGCGGGCCGAGTGGGTGGGTGATTCACTTGGAGAGGTGAAGGTGAGCAAAAGTCAGTTTGGTATTAAAGGTGATCTGTGGAATGCCCTGGGGTTTTACAAGAAGCTGGCGATCATCGAAGCGGCCAGGATAGCGGAACTCGAAGCGACAGGCGCGGAACTTGCTGAATCAAACGAGGAAGCAGTGACCAACAAGGTCGTGATGATAGAGTTGACTGACGCGGATAAGACCATTGTGTTTGGCAAGGATGGCGTAATCGCCATTCCTCCTGCGGCCTGTTCTTTGCCCGAGAACACAGGAAAAATCCATTTTATGAAGACAATAGACGGCAAGGGCGTGCAGGTGCACTACTCGCTGGCAGGTCAGAGACCCGAACTGCTCAAGTACAGCTTCGAGTTGCCTGCGGCGGGGAAGTACGAGATCACCGCCCGTGTATGCACAGTTACTGTTGACCAGAAGTGTCTGCTGAGGGTTAATCGAAGAACGCTTGTAAACGTCGATCTTCCTTATACTAAAGGCATGTGGGAGGACACCAAGCCAGCCGTCCTCGAATTGACAGAGGGGCGAAACACGATCATGTTTACCGCCGAAGTTCCAAACAAGGGAGTTAGCATCAAGAGTTTCACACTGAAGCCTTTGAAGTAGTGCGGAGCACACTTCAGGGCAAGCTGGTGAAGTGAGAGACAACGACGCAAGTTGTTGGAGTCGAAACTCGCAGGGTGGATTTCTCGTTCTATGCATGAGATACCCGGGTTAAGGGTAGCCCATACTTTGCTCCAGCCTTGTTAAGATTGCGGCTTGGCAAGCAAGCAGCTTCTCAGGGCACACTGATTACGTCTTCGGGTTCCTCCGTTTGTCACCTGTTTGTCACCTATCGGATAAGTTGAGTCCTGCCGGTGGCTCTGCGATAATGCCTGGAATAGTTTAGCCCGAATATTGCACAAGTCTTTGTGCAATATTCGCCCACAGGGCCGTCGTTTGTCCGCCGCGGCGGACAAACAAGGGGCTAACCACTTGTGATTTCTCGGCATGCAATGCCGACAAATCGCGACGTGCTCTGGCATGCGGGTTTGCAGTGCAACTTGATCTGCCAGAGCCGCTTATTGCGCGAGCTATAGGCAGCTCGTGCAATAAGCGGGTTAGGGACGTTGTAAATTCGGGAGCAAAAGAAAAGCAGAAAGGAAGAGAAGATGAAGAAAATGAGTTCAATCCTGGTGGCAGTCTTTGCCGTAACCATGCTGACGTCTGACGTCCGCGCTGAGCGCAACGATGCGGCAGCCGAGAAGCTGGGCTTCAAGCTGGGCCTGCAATGCTGGACGTACCGCATGCTGACCACATTCGAAACGATGGAACGCTGCCAGAAGTTCGGCATCAAGTATCTGGAAATATTCCCCGGCCAGAAGATGAAGCCCGGCTCCGAAAGCAAGGTTGGTCCGGACATGAGCGATGCCGAGATCGCGGACCTGCTGGCGAAGTCAAAAGAATGCGGCGTTAAAATAATGGCGTTTGGCGTGAGCGCGATTCCGATGGATGAAGCCGGAACGAAGAAGCATTTCGAGTGGGCCAAGAAAGTCGGCCTCGAGGTTTTGACCACCGAAGTAACGCCCAATGCGGCGCTGGACAAGATGTCGCAGGAAACCGGCATCCGCATTGCACTGCACAACCACCCGAATTCATGGCCGGCCGACAAGGTACTGGCCGCGACAAAGGACTTCAGTAAAAACTGCGGCGCGTGCGCCGATACCGGCCACTGGCTGCGCGCGAAGAAGAATCCGATTGAGAACCTGAAGCTTCTTGAAGGCCGTATAGTTTCATCACACTTCAAGGACCTCAATGATAAGAAGTCAGATGTTGTCTTTGGAACCGGCGTGGCAGATGTCAAAGCCATGATGAAGGAGCTTAAACGGCAGGGTTTCAAGGGCCTTATGAGCATGGAGTATGAGCACGGCGACCTGGCGCATCTTGACACGACGATCCCGGAATGTGTCGCCGCGTTTGACAGGATTGCGGCCGAAGTCGCGAAAGAGTAGGTGAAAAGGCACAGAGGCACTGAGGTGCGGAGGGATGAAGAGGCGACTTGGGGCAGAAGGCAGTGGTCATATCAATACGATTATGAATAAACCAGTTTTGGGAATCCTGTTTTTATGTCTTTCCATGATTACCGGTCTGTTGCCGGCCGGACAGCCTTTATGCGCAGCACAGTTGGTTGAGCAACCACCTTATGTGGGAGTCTCCTATTATCCGGAAGTTGCGGGCGACGAAATAGACCGTGACATCCGGCAGATGAAGGAGATCGGCGTCAACATGGTCCGCATGGGGGATTTCTCATGGTGCCGGATGGAGCCGGACGAAGGATCGTTCGATTTTAAATGGCTGCACAAGGCGGTTGATAAATTCACGGCGGCCGGTATTGCCGTGGTCCTGTGCACACCGACCGCTGCACCGCCGGTTTGGCTGAGCAAGAAACATCCCGACATATTGCGAGTGAATGCGGCAGGACAGATGATCGGGCACGGAGGCCGGCGGCAGAATTGCCCAAACTCTCCGACATACCAGAAGTACGCCGTTCGTATTGCAGAAAAACTTGCCGCAGAATTCGGCAAATCTTCGCCCGTTATTGCCTGGCAGGTTGATAACGAGTTCTGGGATGAATGTTTCTGCCCCAGTTGCGAAAAGGCTTTCCATGCCTGGCTGAAGAAGCGGTTTGGAACTATCGAGGCGTTGAACAATGCGTGGCTAACGGTTCTATGGAGCCAGGAGTATCAGTCGTTCGAACAGGTTCCGCTTCCGAATCCGCAACGTGTCGGGGGGCGGCATCATCCGTCCCTTAGGAAAGCCTACCGGCATTTCATGAGCGACAGCTATGTCGCATTCTGCAATGCCCAGGCCGTGGTACTGCGCAGCAGGACCGTCAGGCCCGTGACCACCAATGCGCATAATCCGGTGTACCAGCGAATTGATTATGAGAAACTCTTTCAAGACCTGGAAATCGTGTGTACAGACAGTTATGCCGATGCCGGTGAACTGTTGCGTTATGCTTTTGAGGCCGACTGGATGCGGCCGCTGGGGAAGCGGTTCTGGCTTGCGGAAACATCAGCCACCCACGCTGCCGCTACCTCGGTGGGCAATGCTGATTCGCTGGTCTTTACGCCCGGCGCCCTGCGCGCCAAGATGTGGCTCACATATGCGCTTGGCGGTGAGGCTGTGAGCTTCTGGCTATGGCGTGCGCATTGGGCGGGGCAGGAACTGGAGCATGGCAGTGTGGTTTATCCATGGGGTGATGAGTGTGCCAACACCGGTGAAATCCGTACTGTTGCCGCGGAGCTGGTGGCGAATGGCGACTGGATGAGGTCCACCCGTCCAAAACCTGCTGCGGTCGCCATGCATTACGGTGTGCCAGCTCAATGGCAGTTCGAGGCCAGTGCCATTGCAGGCGGTTTCAACTATGACTCGTCAATCACAGCGTTCCACCGCCTTCTCTCTGAATCAGGCGTCTCAAGGGATGTGATAATGGCGGGTGCGTCGGTTGACAAATATCAGGTTGTTTTTTCACCTTACCTGCCGGCGATCGATGCTGACTTGATGAAGCGTATGCGGAACTTTGTGGAGCAGGGCGGAACATGGGTGTTAGGCCCGCTTTCAGCGTGCCGTACACCGGAAGCAACTGCGCACAGGGATGCGTGTTATGGCGCTGAATTTGAGAAATGGCTGGGTATCCATGTACGGCACAGGCTGACACCAGGCGGAGTTACAAAGCTAAAAGCTGAAGGCGAAACCACCGGGTGCAGATTGTGGTGCGATGCCTACGAACTTCGCCAGACGGATCGCGGCGTGCTGGCCGCATATGCCGGCGGACCGCTGGATGGCCTGGCGGCGGTGGTGGAGTGTCCGGTCGGCAAAGGCCGTGTGATTCTTCTTGGGACCCAGCCGGACGATGCCTGGCTTAAGAAATTGATCGGGCGCCTGGCGCCACGGCCAGGGATTGAATCCGATCCAGGTGTTGTGGTGGCTGAACGGGTAACTGCGGAAGGCAAACCGGCCGGCGCCATAATTATCAACACCAGGCGTGAATCTGCGACCTATCGAAACGGCGAATCCGGGTCGAAGACTTTGGCCGGCTATGCTGTTAAGATAGTGAAGGGGTTATAGTAGTGACATGATGCTTTACCTGCTTGTGTTCTTATCGGGTTTTGCCGGGCTGGTCTATGAAGTGTTGTGGATGAAACAGCTTGGCCTGCTATTCGGCAACACGTCCCATGCCGCCGCGGCAACCCTGGCAGCTTTCTTCGCGGGGCTCGCGGCGGGGAGCTGGTTCTGGGGACGGCGCTGCCAGCGGATGAAAAATCCTCTCCGCGTTTATGCCTGGCTTGAGGTCGGTATTGCCTCGGCGGCGCTGATCTATTTCGGAATCCTCGATATCTACTTCCGGATATACCCGGCGCTCTACCAGGGCGTTGATTCAGCAATGATGCTGCTTGCGGTCAAATTTGTCCTTGCTCTCCTGCTTGTATTTCCGCCGGCCTTTTTCATGGGCGGAACTATACCTGTCATGGGCCAGCACGTTATAAGGAACCTTTCCAGGTTCGGAACGACGTCTGCCCTGCTGTACGGTGTAAACACCATGGGCGCGGCGCTGGGAGCCGGGCTTGCGGGATTCTTCCTGCCGCTGTGGCTGGGGTTCAAGTTCACCTGCGTGGCAGCCATAATGGTAAGCGGTACGGTAGCGTTGGCCGCGTTCCGGCTGTCGCGCGGAGAGACGGCTGGAGTGGCTTCGCAAAGTGCAGGTGGCGCGGCAAGCGGTGCAAAAGCAGGAAACGGTATGGGTCGTGACGGCCGGTGGATTATCCTGCCGATGTGTTTTCTTTCGGGGTTTGGCGTGCTCGCCCTGGAAGTGCTCTGGACCCGAATGTTCGCTCAGGTTCTTGAAAACTCCGTCTACACATTTGCTGCTATTCTTGTGCTTGTTCTGGTCAGCCTCGCGTTCGGGTCCCTGGTCAGCTCCAGCCTGGCCCGGCTGGATGTTCCTCCGGCGAGGCTCCTGGCACTGCTGACACTCCTCGGCGGATTCGCCGTCGCGGTCACGCCGTTTGTTTTTATGAGGGTCACCGATTCCTTTAAGCTCCTTGCCCTGCGCGTTTCGTGGCCGCACTACGTGATGGAGGTTTTCAGGCATGTCGGAATGGTGATCGCCGTGCCGGCGGTAATTCTCGGTACAATCTTCCCGTTCCTCATGAAGACGGAGGAGCGGTATGCCGACTCTGCCGGCAGGAGTTTAGGGCGACTGTCGGCTGTCAACACGGCCGGGGCCATCCTGGGATCGCTGTTGTGCGGGTTTATCCTTCTCAGGCTTCTCGGCATGTGGGGAACCATGCGCGCTATGGCGATCCTGTACATTGCCGCGGCGTGCGTTATTCCCGGCGGCCGTGACTGGAAAGGCATTGGAATCAGGGCAGCTGGCATTGTTGTCCTCATCCTGCAGTTCGTCGTGCTTGATCCCACACATCTGCCGGTATCCAGCGTAGATCCGATGCGGCCGCGAGACAAGGTTGTAGAAACGTGGCAGGGTAGTGACTGCAGTGTCTCGGTGACCAGAAACCAGGATGGAACAACGATAAGGATTAATTCAGATTACGGGCTAGGGTCCACAGGAGCATACATGCAGGAGAGGATGCAGAACGGCATTCCGCTCAATGCGTGGCCGGGTACGAGGAGCATATTCTTCCTCGGCCTGGGAACGGGCATCACTGCTGGCGGAGCGCTGGATCCGCAGTTCAGTAATGTCACGCGAGTAGTTGCCTGCGAGCTGGTACCGGAAGTTATCACCGCGGCCAGGAAGTACATTGCAGATTGCGACGGGTATGACTTCACTGGCGGCTTGTTTGCCGATCCGCGTGTGACGCTGCTGACCGAGGACGGGCGCCACTACCTGATGGCAGGCCGGGATAAATTTGACATGGTCAATGCGGATCTTTTCATACCGTTCCGGGCCGGCGCAGGCAGTCTCTACAGCAGGGAGCATTTCGAAGGCGTCAAGGCGCGACTGGAACCAGGAGGGGTATTTGTCCAGTGGCTGCCGCTTTACCAGGTCACCGACAGTGAGTTCGGAACGATAGCGCGGACCATGCTGGATGTGTTTGACCAGGTCTCCCTGTGGCGCAGTAATTTCCAACCGGGCGATGAAGTGGTTGCCATTGTCGGCCACAAGGGCAGGGGGCCGCTTCCGGCGAGCGGCCCTGGTTCAATGGAGGAGCGAAAGGAGGCTGTTGCCGGGAGAAGTCATCGTGATCTCAGCGGCCTTTCCCTGCCGTTCAATCCGCAGACTGTCCTGTTCTTCTACTGCGGCAACCTGACAGCGGCGCGGCAGCTGTTTAACGAATACCCGGTGAACACGGACGACAGGCAGGTGATAGAATACATGGCTCCGCGCACATACCGTAACAACAAGGATACGATGATACCGTGGTTCGTCGGCCCGCGGCTGGCCAGGCTGGTTGACAGGGTCCATAAGATCTGTCCTCCGGCGGCAGATCCCCTGCTTTCGAACCGGTCCCCCGCTGACAGGCGCCTGCCTGTTGCCGGAAGCGCTTTTCACTGGGCGCGTGTATGGGAAGTGATTGGTAACGAGAAAGAATGCAGGCAGGAGTGGCAGCGGTTTGTTGCTGAGTGGACGGATGGAGTGCGGGATGGAAAGTGAGCCGGGAGGCTCTGAGGCTTCCTGCCACATGCAGAACAGGCCTGCATTTAGAAATCGGCATTCCGTTGTTGCCGTTACCACCATGAAAAAGCTATAATATCCAAAGTGGTATTTCGTGGTTAGTGGTTGCAATAATCGCGCGTGAAACTGATGAGAAGAATTGCAGTAACTGTGGTGCTATCGGTCCTGGCACTGGCCGGAACGGCGGGGGCAGTCACATGGACCGGTCCCGATATGAACTGGACCCAGCCGGACGACACAAGCTCGTTTGACTCGAATTACAGCAGCAACGACATTGTGCAATTCAACGGTTCAGGGCAGGGAACGATCACGTTGGGCACGGTCACGCCGGGCGGGGTCACAATTAGCGCTGGGACCTATACCTTTTCAGGCGGCAGTATCGGCGGAACCGGAACGGTGACAATGTCCAACTCTGGCACGCTGACCAATCTGTGCGCCAACACGTACACAGGTGGGACGGTCATCGATGGCGGCACAATCAGCATCAGCGCGAACAACAGCCTCGGGGCCGCCGGCAGTACGCTGACCTTTAACGGGTTGGGTGGTTTGACCTTGTCCACCGCGATGACCAGCGACCACCCGATCGTGCTCAACAGCGGCGCGGTGATGAGTTTGAAGGTATCCGTCACTGGAGGCACAATCAGCGGCGCCATCACGGGCGCTGGCGGCATTGATTGGGTTTCGACCGCAAGTTCGACATTGACCCTTTCGAGTAGCGGCAACACCTTCACCGGTCCGATTGGAGCTACCGGGGCCGCGATGGGGGCGGACGGCGACGTCTTTCGGTTCGCGAGTATCGGCGACGCGCCCGGCGCCGGCGGTATTTATTTCAACAACTCCGGTTCTGGATCGTCGCCAATTTACTACATCGGTTCGGCGAATCTCACGCTCAACTATCGACAGCTTGTGGTCAAGAGGACGGCAAGCGTATCTGGGATGGGGAACCCTAGTAATGCAATCTGGTCCGAAGGCACCGGTACGCTCACCATCAATACCGACATGGTAGTCATCCCCACCTCCGGGAACCCATGGTTCGGCTTCGGCGGTTCGAACACGGGCACGAACAGTTTCAACGGGCGCATCACTGACGGGGCTGGATCGGTGCTCAGGATTTTGAAAATCGGCGGAGGCAACTGGTATTTTTCCGGCACCAACACCTACACCGGAGGGACGGAACTCAGGGGCGGACTACTGACGTTCCAGGGAATCCAGGCATTGCCGGCCAGCGGGGGGATTAACTTCAATAGTGGGTCAGCGGCCATCCTCGACGACGCGCGCGGCGTCATCGAGCGGAGCGGGGTT
>Ga0172375_10002089_pt1 | contig 31551 bp, 31 predicted proteins | sample LakKiv1m_FD_114537 | JGI IMG/M metagenome (GOLD analysis project Ga0172375, IMG submission 114537) | Freshwater microbial communities from Kabuno Bay, South-Kivu, Congo - kab_092012_11.1m | ecosystem: Environmental > Aquatic > Freshwater > Lake | place: Democratic Republic of the Congo... | reverse complement strand
TAGGGGAGCTGAGAGGCTGACCCCCACCGATGGTACTGAGACACGGACCATACACCTACGGGTGGCTGCAGTCGAGAATCTTCCACAATGGACGAAAGTCTGATGGAGCGACGCCGCGTGATTGATGAAGTCCCTATGGGACGTAAAGATCTTTTATGAGGGAGGAAATTTTTGACGTTACCTCATGAATAAGAGGCTCCTAATCTCGTGCCAGCAGGAGCGGTAATACGAGAGCCTCGAGCGTTATCCGGAATTATTGGGCGTAAAGGGTGCGTAGGTTGTTTTGTTAGTCTTTTGTTAAAACTCCGAGCTTAACTTGGAATATGCGAAAGAAACGGCAAAACTTGAAAGTGTGAGAGGAGTACGGAACTTATGGTGTAGGGGTGAAATCCGTTGATATCATAGGGAACACCAAATGCGAAGGCAGTACTCTGGCGCATATTTGACACTGAAGCACGAAAGCGTGGGTAGCGAATGGGATTAGATACCCCAGTAGTCCACGCCCTAAACTATGATCTCTCGCTATTCGGAGTATCGACCCTCTGAGTGGCTTAGCTAACGCGTTAAGAGATCCGCCTGGGAAATACGGCCGCAAGGCTAAAACTCAAAGGAATAGACGGGGACTTGCACAAGCAGTGGATTATGTGGTTTAATTCGATGGTAAACGAAGAACCTTACCAAGCCTAGAAATCTTATTGAAAGCTCTAAGAAACTAGAGCCCTCGCAAGACAGTAGGACAGGTGTTGCATGGCCGTCGTCAGTTCGTGGTTTGAATTGTTCCCTTAAGTGGGGTAACGAACGCAACCCTCGTTGTGTGTTACAAGTGTCACACGAGACTGCCCCGACCAAAGTTTTTGAAGTTTTTTAATAAACTCGAAATTTTTGGTCGGGGAGGAAGGAGAGGATGACGCCAGGTCAGCATGACCCTTGATGGCTTGGGCTACACACATAATACAATGGCTACTACAACGCGCAGCGACGAGGCGACTCTGAGCTAATCGTTTAAAAGTGGCCCCAGTTCGGATTGAAGTCTGAAACTCGACTCCATGAAGCCGGAATTGCTAGTAATCGCGGGTCAGCTAAACCGCGGTGAATACGTTCTCAAGTCTTGTACTCACCGCCCGTCAAGTCAAGGGAGCCGGGAGTACCCGAAGTATCCATATAAGTGGGTCCTAAGGTAAGCTCGGTGACAGGGACTAAGTCGTAACAAGGCACGGGTAGCGGAAGCTGCTCGTGGATTAATTCAATTTGAAAAATATTCCAATTTTAATTTATTAAGATTGAGATTCTCATCTCAATGAGTATCTGACCTCGGAGAGGTTGAATTTATTGAGTCGGTATTGTGTTGCTCAATTGACAACACAATGGAAAATTATCACATTTCCTAAAGATGATATGACATGAGAGAAAGATCCAAGTTAATGAAGGAACGAAACAAAACATAGAACAGCACTAAAATAAAATTGCAAAAAACCGCCTATTTAGGCGGTTTTTTGTTGGGGAAAATTACCAAGTACCAAAGGGAGTTCTTAGTATTTGGTTGACAAATGTGTTCAGGGGGGGTAGACTATGAGTATTATTATTTTAAATAAAAAATTTTATGGAAGGATTAAATAATAGTGAAGTTAATCCAAGATATGAATTACATAGATTGGTAAAAGAAACTTTAATAGCTTCTAGAAGTACTGCATATAATGCCAAAGAAAGAGAAGAAAAAGCTTATAAAGATCTTGAAGAGCTTCTAAAGAAACACCCAGAATTTGTAGATATGGTAGAGGAAGTTCAAAAAAATATTGCAAAGAATTTATAGATGTAAATAAAGTATATTAAAAAATATCTCGCGTAAGCGAGGTGTTTTTTGTTATAACCCTGTAGTAGAACTTTTTTTAAGTTTCACTACGGGGTATAATTAAATTATGAAAAAAGTTGGTGTGATAAGAGGTGGAAAATATGATTATGAAAATTCTTTAAAAAAAGGAGGAGAACTTATTTCTCATATTGTTGAAAATTTATCTGATAAATGGAAAGTTGTAGATATTTTTATTGATAAAAATAATATTTGGCATTTGAGCGGAAAACAAATTCAGCCGGCAGATTTAATTCACAAAGTTGATGTTGTTTGGAATGTTGCTCATCCAAGTTTTTCAAATGTTATTCAAAGTTTTTCTATTCCTTGTATTGGCAGTGAATGTTTTTCTAAAATTATAAATGAGAGTCGTTCTCTTTTAGAAGAGCATATGAAAAAAGTTGGAGTAAAAATGCCAAGACATTTTATTATTCCTCCATATCAAGAAGATTTTGACGGAGAAGAATATAAATATATTTTAAAAAAATCAAAAGAAGTTTTTGAAAAATTTTCATCTCCTTGGATTGTGAGATCTTTTGTAAATGATTTTAGTATGGGGATTCATGTTGCTGAAACTTTTCCTGAATTAGAAAAAGCTATAACTGATGGAGTAGCTCACGGAGCTAGTATTCTAGTAGAAGAATTAATTTCAGGCAAGAATGCATTTATGCACACAGTTAGCAATTTTCGTGATGAAGATATTTATTCTTTTCCAACAGGAAATTTTTCTAAAGAAGAAAAAGATAAGTTAAATATTATATCAAAAGATTTACATAAACATTTTAATTCTTCTAGCTACTTAAAATCTAATTTTGTTTTGCATCCTAAAAGAGGTATTTTTCTAACTAGTGTTGAATTTCATCCTATTTTGAAAAAGGGTTCTCATTTTGATAAAACTTGTCAATCTGTTGGAACTAAAACATATACTGTTGTTGAATCTATACTAAATTCTTTTTTATAATACAATAAATAATACAGAAATCGTTTTTATCTGTGGTAGGTTATCGCACTCACATAGGCACATATGTTGGAGTTTAGCCATAACCTACCTCAAATGAAAGCGATTTTTTTGTGTCTAAAAATAAATATAAAAATTTTCTCACGAACAAAACGAAGATAGTGTTCGCAGGCGAAAACTTTTATATTTATTTTTAAAAAAGTTTATAAAAACATTTTTAAGAAAAATAAAATAAAAAAGTTATCCACAGTTTTTTTTCAAAAAGTGTTGTGTAAAAGTTTTTTGTAAGAGATAATTAAAGTAGTTCTTTGCAATAATTATTTAGAAAAATTTTTTAATAAAAAAATTTTTCTGGTCGTTATTATTGTAAACTATTTAAAAATTAATTTTTTAAAAAATATTATGGCAGCAAAAAAAAAGGCAAAGAAAGTAGCAAAAAAGACTACAAAGAAAGCAAAGAAAACAACAAAGAAACGAGCTTAGTCTTCTTATAAAAAACTTCTGATGAAAATCGGAAGTTTTTTAGTTTTTGTGCTAATATATAAGTTATGGCTTTATTTAAGAAAATATTTGGTGATACAAGCTCTAAATTTATAAAAAACACAGATATTATAGTAGCTAAAATTAATGCTTTTGAAGCAGATATTTCTAAGTTGCAGGATAGTGATTTTCCTAAAAAAACCCAAGAATTTAAAAATAGATTAATAAATGGTGAAAATTTAGATGACATATTGCCAGAAGCTTTTGCTGTTGTTCGAGAAGTATCTAAAAGAATTTTAGGTGAAAGACATTATGATGTTCAACTTATTGGAGGTTTTTCTCTTCATAAAGGAAAAATTGCAGAAATGAAAACAGGAGAAGGAAAAACTTTAGTTGCAACATTGCCTGCATATTTGAATGCATTAACTGGACTTGGTGTTCACATAATTACTGTGAATGATTATCTTGCTCGCCGTGATTCAGTTTTGATGGGACAAATTTATAATTTTCTTGGTCTTTCTGTTGGAGTTATAAATTCTCAAAATGTTTCTTTTCTATATGATCCATCACATAAAGAAAGTGAGGATGAAGAAAAAATTTCTGAATTTAAAATTCTTTATGAATTTTTAAAACCATGTACAAGAAGAGAAGCTTATCATGCTGACATAACATATGGAACAAATCATGAATATGGTTTTGATTATTTACGTGATAATTTAGCAACTTCAACAAATGATTTAGTTCAAAGAGAACATAATTTTGCAATTGTTGATGAAGTAGATTCAATTTTAATTGATGAAGCTAGAACGCCTTTAATTATTTCCTCAGCATCTGGCGATTCAGAAGATTTTTATATTAAATTTTACCAAATTGCAAAACAATTAAAAAAAGAAACTGATTATAAAGTTGATGAAAAATTAAAAGCAATAACTTTAACAGATGAAGGAATAACAAAAGCAGAAAATTTATTAGGCATACAAAATATTTATACTGAAAAAGGAATTAAATATGTTCATCATTTAGAAACAGCAGTGAGAGCTCAGGCAATTTTTGAAAAAGATAAAGATTATGTTGTTAAAGAAGGTGAAGTAATTATTGTTGATCCATTTACTGGGCGTCTTCAACCGGGAAGACGTTGGTCAGAAGGTATTCATCAGGCCATTGAAGCAAAAGAAGGAGTAAAAATAGAAAAAGAAACACGTTCTTCTGGATCAATTACTTTCCAAAATTATTTTAGATTTTACAAAAAGCTTTCTGGTATGACAGGTACGGCTGAAACTTCTGCAGAAGAATTTTTAAAAGTTTATGGTTTGGATGTTATTGTTATTCCTACAAATCGTCCAGTTGTTCGTAAAGATTATTCAGATTTAATTTTTCAAACAGAAAAAGGAAAATTTCAAGCAATAGCAAAAAAAGTTAAAGAATTAAATAAAAAAGGACAGCCAGTTTTAATTGGAACAATTTCAATTGAAAAAAATGAGCTTCTTTCTGTTTATTTAAAACAAGAAGGAGTTCAGCATACAATTTTAAATGCTAAAAATCATGAAAAAGAAGGAGAAATAATTGCTCAAGCTGGAAAACGTGGAGCAGTGACTATTGCTACAAATATGGCTGGTCGTGGAATTGATATTAAGCTTGGTGGAAATCCTTTAATAAAAGAAGAATATGAATTTGTAAAAAATGCTGGTGGACTTTTTGTTCTTGGAACTGAAAGACATGAAGCAAGAAGAATAGATAATCAGCTTAGAGGTCGTTCTGGAAGACAAGGTGATCCTGGGGGAACACAATTTTATGTTTCACTTGAAGATGATTTGATGAGAGTTTTTGGTTCAGAAAGAATTAAAACTATGATGGGACGTTTTGGAATTCCAGAAGATGTGCCAGTTGAAAATGGTTTTATAAGCAGGGCATTAGAAGGAGCTCAAGCAAAAATCGAAGGTTTTCATTTTGATGCTAGAAAAAATACTTTGGAATATGATGATGTTATGAATCATCAAAGAGAAGCTATTTATGAAAGACGAAGAAAAATGATTCGTGCTGATAAAAAAGAAATAGAAAATCTTATTATTAATGCTTTGAAAAATAATGAAGAAAAAGAAAAATTAGAAAAAATAATCAAAGAAAAAAAAGAGAAATTAGGTAATGAAGCTTTTCTTGAGACAGTTCGAAGAATTGCTTTGTACACGACGGATACTCTTTGGATGGAACATTTAGAAGCTATGGATTATTTACGTAGTTCTGTAAATTTGCGTGCTTATGGTCAACGTGAACCTATTGTTGAATATAAAAAAGAAGGATTGCAAATGTTTAAAGAAATGGAAGAAGTTTTTAAAGATCAAGTTCTTTCACTTATTCAAATAATAAATGAACCAGCAAAACCAGAAGTTCCTGAAACAAAACAAACTTTAATTGTAAGTCATAATGAGTCTTCTGAATTTTCAGATCAAAAAAATATCGGAAGAAATGATCCTTGTCCTTGCGGAAGCGGAAAAAAATACAAGAAGTGTCATGGAGTTTAAAATTTTAATTTTTTGTTATGAAAAATTTGGAAATTGGGGGAATATATAAACATTATAAAGGAACAAAAGTAAAAGTCCTTTTTGAAGCTATTCATAGTGAGAATCAAGAGCATTTAGTAATTTATATGCATTTAGAAGATGGAATTATTTGGGCTAGACCAAAACATATGTTTTTAGAAAATATTATTCTTGATGGAAAAGAAGTTGAAAGATTTCAAAAAATAAATCAAGAAATTTTAATAAAATCAAATGAAAAGAGTAATTAATAAAATTAAAAAAAGAGCTATTTCAAAATTGGTTGGAATGCATTTTTTTGGCAATCCATCTAAAAAATTGAAAATAGTTGGAATTACTGGTACAAATGGCAAGACTACAACAGCTACGCTTTTGTATAAAATTGCTACAGAATTAGGTTATAAAGCTGGGCTTATAGGTACTGTTGAAAATATAATAATTAACGAAAAAAGGCCTACAATAAATACAACTCCGGGTTTGATAGCTTTAAATAAATTACTTTCTGAAATGGTTGAAAAAGGAGTTGAATATGTTTTTATGGAAGTAAGCTCGCATGGAATTGATCAAAAAAGAATTGCTGGAATAAATTTTGTTGGTGGAATTTTTACAAATTTAACACATGATCATTTAGATTATCATAAGAGTTTTGAAAATTACTTTTTTGCCAAAAAGAAATTTTTTCAAAATTTATCCAAAAATGCTTTTGCACTTTCTAATATAGATGATGAATATGGTAAAAGAATTTTGGAAAAAATAAGAGCAAAAAAATACACTTATGGTTTTAAAAATAATGCAGATTTTAGCGAACGATTAGAAACAAAATTAGTCGGGGAATTTAATGCTTATAATATTTTAGCAATTTATAGTGCTTCTGTTTTGCTTGGTTTTAATAAACAGAAAGTTAAAGAAATAATAAAAAATTTGGATCCAGTTGCTGGAAGATTTGAAAGTATCAAAAGTAAAAATAATATTACTGGAATTGTAGATTTTGCACACACTCCAGATGCTTTAGAAAATGTTTTAAAAACTATTCAGAAAATGAAAAAAGATGGTGAAAAAATTATTACTGTCTTTGGTTGTGGGGGAGATAGAGATGTTTTAAAGCGTTCAATTATGACTAAAATTGTTTATAAAAATAGTGATATTATAATTCCAACGGCTGATAATCCAAGAAGCGAAAATTTAGAAAAAATATTTCAGGGTATGAAAAAAGGTCTGCCTAATAAAGTTTTTAAAGAAGTTTTTTTTATTGCTGGTCGTGGCGAAGCTATTAAAAAAGCCTGCTCGCTAGCGCTCGCAGGCGACTATATTTTACTCGCTGGAAAAGGTCATGAAAAATATCAGGAAATATTAGGTGTAAAAGTTCCTTTTAATGATATGGAAGAACTTAAAAAATTTCTTCAGTAAAACTCTTGCTTTTTTATGTAAATATGGTAAAGTATAAAAAAGCTTTTTGATTTTCTAATTAATAAAATAAGGAGGAAAAATGAAAAAACATTTTGATTTTTTTCCTTGTTGGAAAAACAGGGAAGAAGATTTAAAAAAAGTAAAACGTTATCATAAATTCAAGATAATGTTTTATCGTACAGATTTATTAATACATTACAAAAGAGTTAGTAAATTTGTCGAAATTTTTTTGCCAGATGTGTTAAAGGTATATCCTAAAATTAATCCAAAATTAACCAGATCAATTACATTTGTTCACGATGATTATGAAATGGTATCTAAAAGAGGAGATATTCCACTTCAATTTAAATTACAATTGGCAGAAAATGGTAATGATAAAGAACTTTCTGATATTTTACAAGAAGAGATTGTTGCCATAAATTCTTTAAGTAAGTACTATAAAAATCCAAAGATCAATGGATATTATTATAAAGATTTACTTATGTCTGCTGTTTTTAAAAATTGTCCCGAAGCGCAATTACATTCTTTTTGCGATAAGATTGATGGTTATTGCGAAGCTATCCACGAAGTTCTTGCTGGAAATATTGGATTTTTAGAACCAGTTATTAATTATCTGATGAAAACTTTTAGCAATCCTGCTGAAAATTTTCCACTAATAAAAGAAGTTTTTCTTAAAAAAAATGGACTTTTTTCATTTCCAGTTGTTGATCTTCTTGGTTATTTTGAAAAAGGAAGAATTGGAGCATTTTTTCATACTCCCGAAACCATAATGAATAAAAAAACTGAAATTCCTCATTATGAACTTTGGAAAGAGATTACATTATCTATGCCAAATGGCATGGAAATTCTTACGAGACAAACAGAATTTCACTTGAATCAAAAAAGCGCGACTTAAAATCGCGCTTTTATTTTTGCTTCATTATGATAATATGAATTTATGGTTAGTTACAAAGAATTTTTTAAAAATAAAAAAATAACTGTCATGGGGCTAGGGATTTTAGGGCGTGGTTTGGGCTACACAAAATTTTTAGCAGAATATGGTGCTGATTTGATTGTTACTGATTTGAAGACAAAAGAGCAACTTAAAACTTCTGTGAAAGTTTTAGAAAAATTCTCTAACATTAAATTTGTTCTTGGAGAGCATAGGTTAGAAGATTTTAGAAATAGAGATATGATTATAAAATCTGCAGGAGTGCCACTTGATTCTATTTATATAAAAGAAGCTAAAAAAAATGAAATTCCTATTGAGATGGATGTTTCTTTGTTTAAAAAATTAGCGCCAGAAGTTAAAGTTGTTGGTGTTACAGGCACAAGAGGAAAATCTATGACGACTACTTTGATTTACGAATTGCTTTCAAAAAATTTAAAAGACAGAAAAGTTTATTTAGGTGGAAATATCCGTGGTGTTGCGACCTTGCCTTTATTAAAAAAAGTAAAAGCTAGAGATATTTTAGTTTGTGAATTGGATTCGTGGCAGTTACAAGGTTTTGGTGAAGCTAAAATTTCTCCGCATATTTCTGTATTTACGAGCTTTATGCCGGATCATATGAATTATTATAAAAATAGTATGGAAAAATATTATGATGATAAGGCTAATATTTTTAAATATCAAAAAAAGGAAGACATCTTGATTATTCGTCCAGGGATGAAGAAATTCATTAAAAAAGAACATACTAAAAGTAAGTTAATTACAATAAATAAAAAGAATGTAGAAAATTGGAAGTTTATTGTCCCAGGAGAACATCAAAGAGAAAATCTAGCTTGTGCAGTAGAAGTCGCAAGGCAATTTAATATTTCAGAGTCTAATATTAAAAAAGTTGTGAAAGATTTTAAAGGGGTAGAAGGTAGACTTCAGCTTTTGAAAATTTATAAAGGAATAAAAATTTATAATGACAATAATGCTACGACTCCTGAAGCAACGATAGCTGGAATAGAAGGACTAAAATCTTTCCAAAGGCCTTTCCTTTGGAACTCCCAAGGAAAGGCCTTTGGAAAAAAAGTTGTCCTGATTTGTGGGGGAGCAGATAAAAAACTTAATTTAAATAGTTTTGTAAAAGTTGTAAACAATAATTGTAAATTTGTTTCTTTGATTCCTGGAACTGGGACGGATGTTTTATTAAAAGAATATAAATTAAAAGTTTTAAATGAAATTGGAAAAGACTTAAAGGAAGTTGTTAAAAATTCTTTGGTTAAAGCAAAAAAAGGGGATATTGTCTTATTTTCTCCAGCCTTTGCTTCTTTTGGGATGTTTAATAATGAATATGAAAGAAATGATTTGTTTATAAAGATAATTAAAGGGTTGAAATAAATTTATGCAGGAATTAGATTTATTAACAATTAAACACGTGCATTTTATTGGGATCGGGGGGATTGGGATTTCGGCGGTTGCACGAATGATGTTTCATGAGGAGAAAAAAGTTAGTGGACAAGATATGCAAGATGGGAAAATTGTGCAGGAATTAAAAAAATTAGGAATTGAAATAAAAATCGGGCAGAGTTTTGAAAATATTCCCAAAGATGCTGATTTGATAGTTTATACTATAGCGATAGACACTTATGATAGAGAGTTAGCCAAAAAAATAAAAGATAGGATGGATATTCCTGTAAGATCATATCCGCAAATGTTAGATATTTTAAGTCTAGATAAATATACAATTGCAGTTTCGGGAACTCACGGCAAGACCACAACAACAGCAATGATAGCGCAGATTTTACGTGATACAAAAAATGATCCGACAGTTATTGTCGGAAGTTTGCTTGTGGGGGAGAAAAGTAATTTTATAGCTGGTAAGAGTAAATATTTTGTAGTTGAAGCTTGTGAATATAGAAAATCATTTTTAAATATAAATCCAAAAATTTTAGTGATTACAAATATTGAAGAAGATCATTTAGATTATTACAAAGACATAGAAGATATTAAAAATGCTTTTCATGAACTTTGTATGAAAGTGCCAGCTGATGGTTTTGTGGTTTGCAATCCTGATGACAAAAATATTTCTGAAGTAATAAAAAATATAAATGCAAAAGTTATAAATTATCATGATTTTTTTGATGAGAATTTAAAATTAAAAATTCCTGGAATTCATAATAAAAAAGATGCAAGTTGTGCTATAGCAGTTGCTAAAATAATTGGGATAGAAGAAACAGATTCAAAAATGGCAGTAGGAGAATTTTCTGGTACTTGGCGACGTTTTGAATATAGAGGTGAATTAAAAAATGGTGTAAAGGTTTACGATGATTATGCTCACCATCCAACTGAAATTTCTTCAACTTTGGAAGGTTTTCGAGAGTTATATCCAAAAGAAAATGGATGGAATCTTATCGTAATTTTTCAGCCACACCTATTCAGCAGGACAAAACTTTTGTTAAATGATTTTGCAAAAAGTTTTGTTTTAGCTGATTTAGTTTTTTTACTTCCTATTTACTATGCACGTGAGGAAGATGATGGAACTATCTCATCGGAAATTCTTTCAAATGAGATAAATAAGTTTCAAAATAACAATAATTCACAGGCTTTTGATAGTTTTGAGGCAGTAGAAGAAAAGTTTAAAAATATAACTTTAACTAATAAAAATATAATTATTACAATGGGAGCAGGGGAAGCTTTCAAGATAGCTGATAATCTTATCCACAAAGGCCAAATTTAACCATATTTTAGCCTTATTTGTCAATAGAGATAGCACAAAATATCCTTATTTGACAAGCTATTTTGTATTTGACATACACGAAAAATGTTGTCTAACTATTGACTTTTTGTTGCTAAAATGCTAGTATATACAGGTATCGTTATTCAACAGATTGAAACGCTTTGAATAAAGGTATTACAGACGAGACCTATTTTGTCTCTGGAGTTGGCGGAGCTAAACCGCTTATATATGAACAATAAAAAATTAATACGCTTTGTGGAATCTTTTCTTATTTTGCCTGTGGCAATGTCAACATCGTTTGTAAACATTTCAAAAGTTGATCAAATTGCTCCAGCTCCCCAAGTCGTATTATCTCAACAAATGAATATAGAGGCTGATGGTTTATTAGCTTTTAACCAAGCAATGAGTCAGAGTGCCCAATCACCAAATCAGGAAGATAAAGCGAAAGCTATAGATTCCTTTTTTAAAGAACACAATATGCCTTTAGAAGGTACTGGCTTAAAAATGGTTCAAGAAGCAGAAAAGAATAATCTTGACTGGCGTCTTTTACCAGCTATTTCTGTTATTGAATCTACTGGTGGTAGACATGCTTGTAAGAAAGCAACTCATAGTTTTATGGGTTGGGGTTCTTGTAAGATTAATTTCAAATCAGACGAAGAAGCGATAGAAATTGTGGCTAAGAACTTAGGAGGAAATAATCCTAATACTGATCAACATTATGCTGACAAGACCACTGAACAAATTCTTAAAAAATATAATTCTGTGATTCCTACATATGTTCAAAAAGTTACAAAAGTTATGAATGAAATTGAGGAAAATTTACCAGTAATTAAAACAGCTTAATAATTTAAAACAAAAAATCCCCATGCGGGGATTTTTTGTTTTGCGTTTAGTTTTTTATTCCAAATACATTAAAGTCATTTTATGATCTTTTGGTTCAAATAAAGTGATTTGGAAATTATAATTTTTTCCAAGTTCTAATTTTTCACGCAATTTTGCTTCTGATCCAAAAGTTGAATTGTGAACCAACCCAGCAACTCCTTCTTTGATTGAAATAAGAGCTCCATGTTTATTATATTTTATAACAACACCTTTTATAATATCTCCTTTTTTTAATTTACTTTCAAATTCTTTCCAAGGATTTTCTTTAAGAGCTTTCACTGAAAGAGAAATTTTTCCATCTTTTATTTCAATAACTTTTGCTCGAATTTTTTCTCCAATTTTAAACATTGAGCGAGGATCTTCAACAAGACCCCAATCAAGTTCCGAAATGTGAACAAGACCTTCTAATCCATCTTCAAGTTTTAGGAAAATTCCAAAATCAACAATTCCTGCAATCGTACAATCTAATTCGTCGCCAACAGCATATTTACTCAAAACTTCTTTCTTTTCTTCGGGATTATTATCTTTTTCAGAGAAAATTAATTTACCTTCTTTTGGTAAAGTTGAAATAATCATAACTGAAATTTTTTCTCCAACTAATTTTTTTAATTCTTTCAAAATTTTATCTTTATCTGAATCTTCAACTCGTGGATAGTGGTCGGCTTTTAATTGGGAAGCAGGCAGGAATCCTTGAATTCCTTGCCATTCTAATATCAAACCTCCTTTATTTGCGTCTTTAATTTCAAGACTCATAACGGTTTTGTTTTTTATAGCTTTTTCTGCTTCACTCCAAGTTAGAGCTTGCTTAGCTTCTTTTAGAGATAATTCTATATAACCATTTTCATTTTCAGCTTCAACTACTTTTGCTTTTATAATGTCGCCAAGACTTATTTTTTTAATAATGTCTTTTGCATTTATAAATTCTCGGCCATAAATAATACCAGTTCCAAATGGCGATAAATCAACGAAAACTGATGATTTTTGGATTAAAATTACCGGTCCTTCGATTAAAGATTCAACTTCTGGTTTATTAACACTTCTATCAGTAATTGATTTTAAAACTGGGTTTTCTACTATTTCTACTATTTCTTCTACTTTTTTCTTTTTCATAAATTAATTTAAACAAAAATATCCGCATTTGAGCGGATTTATAGGTTTAGGTTTCTTCAACTTTTGAAGAGGTTACCCTAAATCTGCTTTTAATAATAAATATTTGTTTGTATAAATATATTACTATAATTATAAAAAATTGCAAGGGAATTTATGATGTTTTTTTTATAATAATTTGTTATAATGAATGTAATGATTATTACATATTTTGGTAAGCAATTTTTAAAAGTTCAACAAGGGGACATGGTCCTTGCTTTTAATCCTGTTAGTAAAAATTCAAAATCAGGAGTATCAGCTCATTTTGGCGCTGACTTAGCTTTTATTTCAACTAATCATCCTGACTATAATGGAGTTGAACAACTTTCTCACGGAGAAAGAACGCCGTTTGTTTTATCTGGTCCTGGAGATTATGAAGTGAAAGAAATTTTTGTGAAAGGTGTGATTTCAAATTCTATAATTGGAAATAAAAAATACATTAACACAATTTATTCTCTTTCAGTTGATAATATAAAAATTGTTTTTCTTGGCGCTTTATCTGACACAGAAATTCCCAAAGATGCTCGTGAAGAAATTAATGAGCCAGATATTTTATTTATTCCAGTTGGAGGAAAAGGATTATTAGATGCAAAAAGTTCTGCAAAATTTGCATCTTCTCTTGAGCCAGCTTTAGTTATTCCAATGGATTATGATAAAGAAAGTTTAAAATCTTTTTTGAAAGAAATGGGTGAAGAAAAAGCAGAAGTTGTAGATAAATTAACATTAAAAAGAAAAGATTTAGAAGGCAAAGAAGGCGAAGTGGTCGTTTTAGAAGCATTATAATTTTTATTTTATGAGAAAAACTATTCATCGTTTAAGACAAAAACCAGAAGAAGAAAGAAGACATATTTTACATATTAGTATTGTAATTGCTGCAATTGTTATGATAGTTCTTTGGGTTTTTTCTTTGGGAAAAAGTTTGACTGCTCCAGAAATTAAAGAAAAAACTAAACAAGATTTACAACCATTTTCAGTATTAAAAGATAATTTATCAGAAGGTTATAAAAGTGTTTCAGAATAATAATTAAAAAAATATGGCAAAAAAAGTTTTAGTAAAAACTGAAGAAATTCCTAATGAAGAAAATAAAATTATTTCTGTAGATGTTGTCTCAGAAATGAAAGAATCATATTTAGCATATGCTATGTCAGTTATTACTGCACGTGCTTTGCCAGATGTTCGTGATGGATTAAAACCAGTTCATCGAAGAATTTTATTTGGTATGTATGAAATGGGATTAACTTCGTCTTCACGTTTTAGAAAATCTGCTGCAATAGTCGGAGATGTTTTGGGAAAATATCATCCTCACGGTGATACAGCTGTTTATGATTCTATGGTTGGTATGGCACAAGAATTTTCTTATCGTTATCCTCTTATATTAGGTCAAGGAAACTTTGGTTCTATTGATGGTGATAATGCTGCTGCTATGCGTTATACGGAAGCAAAAATGTCTAAAATTTCTTCGTCATTTTTACAAGATTTAGAAAAAGAAACAGTTGATTTCCGTCCAAATTATGATCAAACTCGTAAAGAACCCATTGTTTTTCCTTCAAATGTTCCAGGACTTCTTTTAAATGGAACTCTTGGTATTGCTGTTGGTATGGCAACAAATATTCCTTCACATAATTTAGCTGAAGTTGTAGATGCGACAACGCATTTAATTGATAATAATGATGCTACTACTGAAGATTTAATGCAATTTATAAAAGGTCCAGATTTTCCAACAGGTGGAATTGCTTATGGTTATAAAGATATGCTTCATGCATATTCTACGGGTCGTGGTGGTGTTGTTTGTCGTGGAAAAGCAGAAATAATAGAAACAAAAGGAGGAATGTTTCAAATTATAATTACGTCAATTCCTTTTAGAGTTAATAAAGCAAATTTAATAATTGCTATTGCAGAATTAATTCAAGAAAAAAAACTTGATGGTATAAAAGGATTGAGAGATGAATCAACAAAAGATATACGCATCGTTATTGATTTAAAAAGTAGTGCACACCCAGAAAAAGTTTTAAATTATATTTATAGAAACACGCAACTTGAATCAAATTTTAATTTTAATATTGTGGCACTCGTTGATGGTGTTCCACAAACTCTTTCTTTAAAATCAATTCTTTTAGAATTTATTTCTCACAGAAAAGAAGTTGTTAAAAGACGTTCACAATATGATTTACGTAGAGCAGAGGAAAGAGAACATATTTTACTTGGTTTAAAAAAGGCACTTGATTTTATTGATAAAGTTATAAAAACTATTCGTGCTTCAAAAGATGCGACAATTGCAAAAACTAATTTAATGAAAGAATTTAAATTTTCTGAACTTCAGGCAGTTGCGATTTTGGAAATGAAATTGCAAAAACTTGCTGGATTAGAAAGAAAAGCTGTTGAAAATGAATTAGAAGAAAAACAAAAATTTATAAAAGAAATGAAAGAACTTTTAGCAAGTCCAAAGAAAATGTTGAAAATTATTTCAGAAGAATTAAAAGAAATTAAAGAAAAATATTCTGATGAACGAAGAACAAAAATAGTAAAAGGTGGAGTAAAAGAAATGTCAGATGAAGATTTAATTCCTGAAAAAGAAACTGTTCTAGTTTTCACGCAAGGTGGTTATGTTAAAAGAACAGATCCTTCGGAATATCGTTCTCAAAAAAGAGGCGGAGTTGGTGTAGTTGATTTGGAAACAAAAGAAGAAGATTTTGTGACAATGCTTGTTTCTGGTTCAACTCATAGTGATTTATTATTCTTTACTAATTTAGGTAAAGCTTTTCAAATAAAAATGTTTGATATTCCAGAAGGACGTAGAGCAACAAAAGGTAAATCAATAATGAATTTTCTTTCGCTTGCTGGAGATGAAAAAGTGACTTCAATTTTGCCAATGCCAAAAGAATTAAAAAAATCTCCAATTTCACTTATGCTTATAACAAAAAATGGAATTGCAAAAAAAATGTCTGGTGAAAGTTTCAAAGATGTTCGTCGAAGTGGAATTATTTCTATTAGATTAGATAAAGGCGATCAACTTATTTCAGCATTATTAACCGAAAAAGGGGACGAAGTTATGATTGCTACATTAAATGGCCAATCGATTAGATTTAAAGAATCAGATATTAGAGAAATGGGAAGAACTGCTGGAGGAGTTAGAGGAATTAAACTTGGAAAAAATGATGAAGTAATTGGTGTTGATGTAATTAAAAAAGAAAAAAAAGATGGAACATTTTTGACTATGAGCGCAAATGGTTTAGGAAAGAAAACTATTTTGAAAGAATATAAAGTTCAAAAACGTGGTGGTTCTGGAATTAAAACTGCAAAAATTACTCCAAAAACTGGTAAATTAATTGTCGCAAAAGTTTTAGCTGATGGCGAAGAAGAATTAATTGCAATGTCAAAAAAAGGACAAGTTATTAGAACTAATTTGAAAGATATTCCTTCACTCGGTCGCCAAACTCAAGGTGTTACTATTATGCGTTTACGTTCTGGTGATGGTATTGCTTCATTAACTTGTGTATAATTAAACTATGTTTTCTGATCCAGTAAAAAATTTAAAACAATTTGGTCTAAGAGAAGATATGATTGTTGCTGATTTAGGTGCTGGAACAGGTTTTTATTCTATTTCTGCTGCAAAAATGGTTCCGCATGGAAAAGTTTATTCAATTGAAATTCAGAAAGATTTTTTAAATACAATAAAAAATAAAGCAGTTGAATTGAATTTAAATAATTTAGAATGTTTTTTAGGTAATGTTGAAATAAAAGGTGGAACAAAAATAAAAGATGGAATAATAGACGCCGTTATTGTTTCTAATATTCTTTTTCAAATTGAAAATAAAGAAAAATTTATTGATGAAATAAAAAGAATATTAAAAGTTGAAGGTTCTGTATTATTAATTGATTGGTTAAATGAAGCATCAACTTTAGGTTCTAGTTTTGAAAAAGCAATTTCTAAAGAAAAAGCCCGCGAAATGTTTGAAGCAAAAAATTTTATTTTTGAAAGAGAAATTGATGCAGGGGATCATCATTATGGTATGATATTTAAAAAAGGGAAATAATATGAAAGGAAATTTTCAAACAATAATTATAGTTGTATTTATGGCCTTAGCTCTTTTTGGCGTTTTAGTTTTTTCTGGAACAATACCACTTGGTAGTAAAAAAAATGCAAATGGTTCTTTAGGAACTGTTGTTTTATGGGGAACAATTAATATGCAATTAATTTCGCCTGCTCTGGAAGATTTTAATAGAGCGAACCCAACTTTTGTTGTTAAATATGTTCAAAAAAATCCTGAAACTTTTAATCAAGATTTATTAGAGGCAATGGCTTCAGGTGTTGGTCCAGATATGTTTTTTTTACCTAATAATTTAGTTTTTAATTATGCGAATAAAATTTATTTAATTCCATATACAAGTTATTCTTCAGCTTCTTTTCAAAATACATTTAGTAGTGCTGGAGAAGTTTTTATGACATCTAAAGGTATTGTTGCTTTTCCAATGATGATAGATCCTTTGATGATGTATTATAACAGAAGTATTCTTGAAGCTAATTCCGTTGTTTATCCTCCAGTTTATTGGGATGATATGGTTAATTTAGTTTCAACTTTAACAAAAAAAGATGATTTAAATAAAATTACTCAAAGCACAGTTGCAATGGGTCAGTTTGTAAATATTTTGCATGCTAAAGATATAATTTCAACTTTATTTATGCAAGCAGGAAATCAAATTATTGCTGAGCAAGGGGGTTATTTTACTTCTATGTTAGGTGAAAATTCAGGAAGTCAGGTTGATTTAAGTTCTTCTCTTTCTTTTTATACAAGTTTTGCAGATCCACTTAAGAGTGTTTATTCTTGGAACAGATCCTTTGTAAATTCTCAGGATGCATTTACTTCTGGTAATTTGGCTTTTTATTTTGGTTATGCTAGTGAATTAGGAACTTTAATTAATAAAAATCCTAATTTGAATTTTTCTGTTGCTCCATTTCCTCAAATAAAAAATTCTAGTTTTAAATTAACATCAGGTAGAATTACTGGTATTGCTGTTTCTAATTTTTCAAAAAATTTACAGACATCTCTTACTGCTGCAAGTCTTTTAGCAACAACTGATTTTGCTTCTAAATTAACAGAAGTTTTGCAAATTCCTTCAGCGAGAAGAGATTTACTTGCAAAAAAACCTATAGATTCTTTTTCACCAGTTTTTCTGTCTTCAGCTTTATACGCTAGAAGTTGGCTTGATCCTTCTTCAACTGACACAAATAATATATTTAAAGGAATGATTGAAGGAACACTTTCAAATAGTTTATCAGCTGAAGAAGCAATTAGGGATGCTGGAGCAAAATTAGATCTTTTATTAATTAAATATAGAAAATAAAATTAAATTATGAAAAAAATATCTAAAGTTTTAATTTATGTTTCAATGTTTATGTTTTTTATTATGCCAGTTATTTCTTTTGGAGCTGATGGTCTTGTTGCGTGTAAAGATAATTGTGGCTGGAATGAATTAATGACTTTAATAAATACAGTTATAACTTTTATTCTTACTAAATTAGCGCTTCCAATTGCTGCAGTTATGTTTGCAGTAGCTGGAATTATGCTTTTAACTTCTGGTGGAGATCCTGGTAAAAAAACAAAAGCAAAAGAATTGTTTTCTGGTGTGGCAATAGGGCTTGTTATTATTGCAGCAGCTTGGCTTATAGTTCATACAATATTATCAATGTTAGGTTATGTTGACGCTGGTTTCTTTGGTTTTTAAAATAATGTATAACCCTGTAGTAGAACTTTGTAAAAAATTTCACTACGGGGTATAATTAAGTTATGAAATTTATATTAAAAAATGTTTTTGTGATGGTTTTGTTAACTTTTATTTTTCTTGTGCCAATTTTGGTTTTTGCACAAGGTAATAAAGGTACTGGTACTGCAAATGCTCCAATTGATTCAGGTACGGGTACTGCAAATGCTCCAGTTGCTCCATCTGTCAAAATTAATAATCCTATTAAAGTTGATAATATACAAGATTTTATTAAAGCTATTTTAGAAGGAGTAATTAAAATAGGATTGCCGATTGTTGCGCTCGCTATAATTTACTCCGGTTTTCTTTTTGTTTCTGCTAGAGGAAAACCAGAAGCATTAAAAAAAGCAAAAGATTCTTTAATTTATTCAATAATAGGAGCTGCTATTTTATTAGGTTCTTGGGCAATTGCTCAACTTATATCAGATACTGTTACAAGTTTAAAATAAAATTATGAAATTAAAAAAAATAATTTTTTTTACAATAATATTATCACTTTGTGTTTTACCATTTTTATCTTTTGCTCAAGGAAGTATAACTGGAGTTCAATCTCAAATTTTACCAAATAATGGTGAAGGTCTTCTCGTTGGTAGTGATTCTCAAATCAATACTGATCCTGCAAAAGGAAGTATAACTGGAGTTCAATCTCAAATTTTACCAAATAATGGTGAAGGTCTTCTCGTTGGTAGTGATTCTCAAATCAATACTGATCCTGCAAGTAGCACAATTGGTAACCAAGCTGGAAGTTCTGGTAGTGTTGTTGGTAATCAGGCTAATTTTTCTTCAACTGGAATATTTTGTTCTTTGCAACTTCATCCTACGTTTGGAATTTTACTAAAATATATAACTTGTATTTTATCGAGTTATATAATTCCGCTTATTTTTTCTTTAGCAATAACAATATTTATTTTTGGAGTTGTGCAATATGTAATAAACACAGATAATGAAGAAAAAAAAATGAAAGCAAAAGCTTTTATGATTTGGGGAATTGCTTCATTGGCAATAATGGTTTCAGTATGGGGTTTAGTAAGAATTTTTGGTAATACTTTTGGAATTAAAACATCAGTTTTTCCATCTTTAAATGAAAAATCTAATCCTTAATAGAAAATTGAATAGTTGTTTTTTAATAGGTTATGTTATAATTATTAAGTGTTCTTTATAGGTATTATAAATTATTATTAGGTCGCTTTAATTATTAGTTTTTATAAAAATTATGAAAAAGAAATTAATCGCAGTTTTAGGTTTTGTTTTTAGTTTTAGTCCTTTAATGGTATTTGCACAAAATACTCAAGGATGTTCGTCTATTGGCAATGATAATACTATTCAAAGTATTATTTGTAAGATTGGAAATGTTTTAGATACGCTTATTCCTGTTCTTATAGTTTTGGGTATTGTTTATTTTGTTTGGGGAGTTATTACGTATATGATTGCTGGTGACGAAGAAGCAAAAAAGAAAGGAAAAGATAAAATTATTTATGGTATCATCGGTCTTGTTGTAATTGTTGCAATGTGGGGATTGGTTGGAATAATCACAAATACTTTTGGATTAAATGGAACAACTCAAGTTAATGTTCCAACTCTACCTTTAAACTAAATTTATGATAGATTTGTTTTTACCAAACATAGCATATGCTAGTGTAGATACTTTTATAGCTAGCGTTAATAAAGAAATATTAAATCCACTTATTATTTTACTTTTTGCTTTGGCTTCAGTTTTCTTTTTTTATGGAGTATTTGAATTTCTTTCAGATCCAGAAAATCAAGAAAAAAAAACTACTGGTAAACAGCATATGATTTGGGGAGTTATAGGATTAACTATTATGATGGGTGTTTGGTTTATTCTTGGCGTGATTATTAATACATTTGGTATCAAAGGAATTGATCCACAGCAGGGAACAGTTGATTCAAGTAAATTTTAAATTTAGAAAAATAGGAAAGAAAAAAGGCGTTTCGCATATTGTCGCGAAACGCCTTTTGGTTTTTATTTTTCCCAAATTTTTACATAAACATTTGGTTTTTTTGGATTAGTAGATTTTATTTCCATTGGACCGCTTTCACGATCAGGAAATTGTATATCTTCCTTTCCATCCCAGTAAATTAAATATGGTATTCCCGGAAACTTAATTGATACAGGTCCTCCAACTTTTATATTAAAAGAATAATCGCAAGTTGGTGAACATGGTGTTTTGGTATTAATCATTAGAGTTTTTTCTTTTCCGTAAGAATTAGAATTTTGTTCAGTCTTGTTTTCGTCATTTTTTCTATGATTTCCACAACCACGTAATGAAAAGACAAATATAAATAACCATATAGCAACAAAAATTACTACCAAAGTTGCAATAATTTTACCAAAAATAGCTGGCCAAGTTTTTGCATTAGTAGTATTTGTATTTTTTGCAGGAATATTATTTGAATCTGTTTTTGGAGGTTTTATTGAAATTTTTCCTCCATTCCTGAAAAGGTAGCAAATCATTGTTGATATAGCAATGCCAACCAACAAAAAAATTATTGTTGTTCCCATTATTTATCCTCCTTTGTTGAATTAATACCAAGCATTTTTGTAAGAGAATTGTCCATAACAAGAGTGCCTTTTAGGTCAGCTAATGCTTTTATAGCTTCAGCTGTTACTCTAGTGTTGGCATCAGCAACTAATTCAATAATATTGCCGTCTTTATCAACTTTAGCAAGACCAGTATCAATAAGATATTTCTTTTTCCATTTAACAATTGGAGCTTGTTGAATTTCGTATGCTAGTGCATTTTTTTGTTCCGTAATAATTTTTGCATCTCCGGTTTTTTCTGCAATAGTTACATTTGCATAGGAATTCATTAATGCTTTTGCTACATCATTAGCAGGATTAAAATCTTTAAAAACAGATTTAAATAAAATCAATCCAAAAGTTTTAAGTCCTGGTACGCTCTCGTTAGCATGTTTTAGCATTTCTTTATTGAATGTGTCTTTTTCTTCTCCGGAATAAGAGTTTAAATCAGTTAATTTCTTTTTTGAAACTAAACTTCTTAACCCTCCATGAAGGATTTCATTTGTTGCTTCAAACCAATCTTTAATTCCAAAAAGTGTTTTAGCTGGATTTTTTACTTCTATCATATTATTTGTAAAAGTATCAATCGTTGCTAACTCATTTGTATCTAATTCTGATGTGAATGTTGGATATTCTGCTCTCCATTCAAGGTGATCAGATATTCCTGTGCGGGAAACAAGACAATGTTTTGTTTCATTATTTTGCCAAATTATTTTATCACCTTCTGTTTCTTCACCTAACATTTTTTCTTTAGTATAGGTCAATTTAAATTTGTGAATAGTGAAAAAAGGCCAAAGAAAAAAATAAATATTTGATCTTTGTTTTTCATTTGGTTCTAAGTCAATAATGTCCCATTTTTCTTTGTTTCCTGTTGTTTCGTCTTTGTAGATTTTTTTATTTTCTACGTTGGCGATAAAAGTGTAAAGTTTTCCAAAAAGCATAACTGCTTTTATTGTTCTTGCTTTAGGTATATGTATTGAAAAATATACCAATTGAATCAAAGTACCTATTATAAGTCCAATGATAAGTGCTACAGAATTTGTCATAATTTATTCCTCCGTTTTTTTTGTTTTTTATTTATGAATTTATTTTCAAATAACTTTTAATTAAACAAAGTATATCATATATAAAGCAAAAAGTCAATCTTTAAAGGTTGACTTTTTGCTTTATTTTTTAGCTTTTAAGCGAATTTTATTGTTTCGAAATAAACAACCGGAGCGTTAATATTAGTTAAGAGTTTTGTTTTAGGATCGTATTTGTTGATAGTTGTAGAATAATGATTTGCTGGAGTTAAATTTGATAAAGAAGAATTAACCATACCATTATTATCTGCAATTACTTGTATTTTAGTTGGCTCAAAAGGACCAGTAGCTTGAAGCATATAACTTTCATTTGGATTTAATCCAACTACATTAACAGTTGCAGAAGTTGCTGTGATATTTGAAATTGTAATAATTATTTTATTTTTTTTCAAAAATTTTCTTATTATTAAAATTATTAATAAAATTAATAAAAGAAGTAAGAACCATTGAAGTAGGGAAGGCATAAATCCAGAAAATAAAGCATTAGCACCAAGAGAAGAATTTTTTGCATCTTTTTCAATTGTAAAAATTCTTTCATTAGAAATTCCAGAATTTGTTGTATTGTTGTAAACTGTTATTGAATGATCTCCTAAGTCTTTCATGTCATTAGCAGTGATATGTATAATAAGTTGGCGTGAATTTAAATAATCTGTATTTCTATCTTTATTATCCCATCTTGCTACTGAACTTGGAATAAAATTATAACCATTAATTGTAATAGCTTTTTCTTCGCTATTTAAGATTTCAAAACTTGAACTCATTGAAGTAATAACAGGAATTAATTTATTATTTGCAGTATTATTATTTTGATTAGAATTATAAGTATTGTAATTATAAGTATTATAATCGTAAGTATTATTATTTACAGTATCATTTTCATCAGCAGTAAAAGTTGCTCCTGTTTTTATTGTATAAGTTTTAGCTAAAACAGGCTTTGCAGAAGAGAAGCTTAAAATTATTACCAATAGGGCAAAAGTTGATATTAAGTTTTTGCTTAATTTATTATTCATACAAAGATTGTATCATAACCTAAAATAAATGTCAAGTTTTTTAAACACTATAAAATAAAGCTATTTTGTGCTGGAGGAGGGACTCGAACCCTCAAGCCTTGCGGCACTAGTTCCTAAGACTAGCGCGTATACCAATTCCGCCACTCCAGCATTATTATTTACCACACTTAAGTTAAAAATTTAACTTGTCCGCCCTGAAGGGATCGAACCTTCGACCTTATCCTTAAGAGGGATCTGCTCTACCAGCTGAGCTAAGGGCGGTTTTTTTGAATTTTTTCAATATTTAATTGATTTGTGCCCGAGGTGGGAATCGAACCCACATCCCTTGCGAGACACGATTTTAAGTCGTGCGCGTATACCAGTTCCGCCACTCGGGCAATTAAAATAAACTTTTACCAATTATATATTTTTATTTTCAAAAAACAACTGAGGCCTGGGCCGGAATTGAACCGGCGCATAGAGATTTTGCAGATCTCTGCCTTACCACTTGGCTACCAGGCCTTTAAATTTTAATTTACTGAACCTCTAGACTATACACTATTTGATGATTAATTTGTACTATATTTGTATATAGGCCTTAACTTTTATATTACTTTTCTCTTAACAATTCGTCAATTTTTTGTCTTTTTTTTTCTCCACTATCTATTGCAAAATCTATAAAAGGAATTATTTTTATTTGCATATTTTTTTTCAAAAAATTACGTAAATCTGATCTTTTTCTTTTTGAAAATTCAAGTGCATCGTGTTCTTTTGAGTCTGGTAAAACAGTAAAAAATATAGTAGCTTTTTTAAAGTCAGAGGAAACATTACAATCAGTAACAGTAATAAGTGAAGTTCTGTTATTTTCTTTTCCTAAAAATTGAGCTGATAATTCTTTTATTAAATTTTTTATTTTTTCAGTTCTTTGGGTCATTATTTTTGTGTTATAGAAAATGATTCGATAATATCACCTGATACTATTTCAATTTTTGATTCTAACATCATTCCAAATTCTGAACCTTCTTCTATTTCAGAAGTTTTTACTTTATTTTTTTCTAAGTTTACAATTTTTCCACGTCCAATTTCAAATTCTCGACGAACTATTTTTACAACACTATTAAGAGAAATTTTTCCTTCTATTACTTTTCCACCAATAACTTGTCTTTCTTTTGTTCTACTAAAAGCTTTTATTATTTTTGCTTTTCCTGTAATTTCTACTGTTTCTATTTTTGGTCTTCTTTTTTCCATTTCCTCTTCTAGCCATTCAGTCATTTTATAAATAATTTGGAAAAAAGAAATTGTAATATTTCTAGTTTCTGCTAATTCTGTAGCATTTTTATCAGCTTTTACATTAAAACCAATAACAATGGCATTTTCACAGGAAGCTATTGTTTTAACATCTGTTTCAGAAATTGGACCAACTCCTTTTTGAATTATTCGAAATTCTGCATTTTCACTATTAATTTTTTTTACTTCTTTTTCTATGGCTTCTATTGATCCCCAAACATCAGCTTTTAACACAATTGGAATTATTTTTTTATTTGTTTCTTCGTTAATTATTTTTTCACAACTTGCATTATTTTTATAATTTTTTGCATATTCTTCAGCTTCTGATTTTTTTTGAAAAGATTTAAAATTTGCTCCTATATTTGGTATTTTACTAAAACCAACTAATCTGACAGGGGAAGAAAAAGTTGTTTCTTCGATTGTTTTTTCCAATAAATTTTCCATTATTCTAGTTGAACAAATTGCATCTTCTACAACTACTGTCATTCCTTTCTTAAGAGTTCCATTTTTTATAATTAAAGTAGCTTGAACTCCTCGTTTTGAATCAAGATTTGTTTCAATAACTTTTCCAGAAGCATTTTCTTTATAATTTCCAGTGAAATTTTCCATTTCAGCTAAAATTAAAATTAATGAAAGTAAATTATCTATTCCTGTTCCTTTTTTTGCAGAAATTTCAGCAAAAGGAATTTTGCCTCCATAATTTTCCAAATAGATTTCATTTTCAGCTAATTCCATTTTTGTTTTTTCAACGTTTGCGCCAGGTTTATCTATTTTATTTATTGCAACAACACATGGAGTTTTGCTTTCTACAATAGTTTTCCAAGCTTCTATTGTTTGAGGCTTAACTCCATCTTCTGCTGAAACAATAAGAATTGCTATGTCAGCAACATTTGCTCCACGTTCTCGCATCTTAGAAAAAGCAGCATGTCCTGGTGTGTCTAAAAAAGTTATCTTTTTTTCTTTCCCATTTTCATCTTTATGAACAACTTCATAGGCTGAAATATGTTGAGTTATTCCTCCAGCTTCACTGTCTACAATATTTGTTTTTCTAATATAATCAAGTAAAGTAGATTTACCATGGTCAATATGACCCATTACTACGACGATAGGTGGTCGTTCATTATTTGTTTTTTCATTTTTTTTATCCATTATTTTATTTTTGCTTTTTCTAAAGCTTCCTTTTCTTCTTCTGTGAGTTCATATTCTGATTTTCCATTTTTAATTGGTTTTGCAAACATGCTCATTCTCTCACGAGAATATAAACTTGAAATAACAACACCATCATTTTCTTCATTTAAAACTCCAATTGCAAAACTTTGATTACTTCCTTGGTCTGGAAAAGGATTAAATCTTACGGTTTCAAGACCTCTTATACTTTTCTTAATTTTTTTATTTATTTCAATGAGTTCTTTTTCAGTTTTTTCTTTTGAAGTTTTTAATTTTTCAATATCTTTTTCTAAAACTATTATTGTGTCTTCTAAATCTTTGGCTTTTTTACCTAGAAAAAATCGTTTTAAGCGTCTTTCTGTTTTAATAACATAAAAAATACCCAACAAAATGGTAATTCCAGTAAAAACAAAAAAAGCGATTTGGAGCTTTGTATTCATATCGTTTCAATATATACTATTTTTATGGAAAAATCAAAGAAAATTTATTTAGACAATGCTTCTGCTACGCCGATAGATGGAAAGGTTCTTAATGTTTTGATTAAGATTCTTAAAGAAGATTTTGCTAATTCAAGTGCAATTCACGAACTTGGTGTAAAATCAAAGAACAAATTAGAACAAGCTAGAAAAGGAATCGCAGAAATTTTGAGTGCTCATAGTGATGAAATTATTTTTACTTCCGGCGCTACAGAATCTAATAATTTGGCAATAAATGGAGTTTTAAATAATTTTTCAGAATTACCACATATAATTACAACAAATATAGAACATTCTTCAATTTTAGAAACTTGTAAATATTTGGAAAGAACAAAACAAGCTGAAGTAAGTTATGTAAAAGTTGAAGAAAACGGAATAATAGATTTTAAAAAAATTAAAAAAGTATTAAAGAAAAACACAGTGTTAGTTTCAGTTATGTATGCTAATAATGAAATTGGAACTATCCAACCAATTAAAGAAATTGCAAAAGAAATTCGATATTTTAATAAAACAAATTCACAAAAAATAATTTTTCACACAGATGCAACTCAAGCAATGAATTATTTACCAATCAAAATTGAAAAGCTAGGAATTGATTTATTGTCTTTTAATAGTGGAAAAATTTATGGACCAAAAGGTGTTGGTGTTCTTTTTGTAAAAAGAAAAACTCCAATTAGTAAAATAATATTTGGGGGTGAACAAGAATTTGATTTAAGACCTGGCACAGAAAATGTAGCAAATGCTGTTGGACTTTATGAAGCATTAAAAATTACAGAAAAAATAAAAGAAAAAGAAAGCAATAGATTAATAGAATTAAGAAATTATTTTTTCAAAAAATTAGAAAATTTTGAATTTATAATAAATGGTGATAAAGAAAAAAGATTACCAAATAATGTAAATATTACAATTCCAAAAATCCCAAGCGATTTATTGGTTTTAGAATTATCAGCAAAAGGAATTTATATTTCTGAAAAGAGCGCTTGCAAATCAGGAGACAAAGCTGGTTCATACGTTATAAAAGCTATTTGTTCTAAAAATAAAAATTTTAATAATAGTATGAGATTTTCAATGGGAAGATATACAACAAAAGCTGATATTGATTACGTTATTAAAACTTTGTCTATAATTTTGAAAAAATTAAAAAGGTGGTATTATTAAGTTATGGATATAAAAGAATTAAATAAAGCGCAATTAATAATGCTTTTGATTTTATTAACTTTTGTGGTTTCTATTGCCACAAGTATTATTTCAGTAAGTATGATGCAAGAAGCACCAGCTTCTGTTTCTACACCAATTACTCGTGTTATTAGAGAAACAGTTGAAAAAATTGTACCAGCAAGTGTTAATACAAATTCTTTATCAGATGAACAAAAAAGCTTACTCGAACAATTAAAGGCAATTAAGCCACTTACAGTGACTTTGTTTTTAAAAGGAGAAAAAGAAGATAAAGTTCTTGGAACAGGATTATTTTTAGGTGAAAATAAAGTTGTTATAGCTTCTTTAATTTCTCCGCCAAAAGAAGGTGAAAATTATATAATCAAAAGTGTTTTAGGAGAACAAAAAGTTTCAAAAGTAACTCAAGAAAAAGATTTTACGATTATTGAATTTATTGAAAATACACCACAAGTTCCAGATTTAACAAATACAGATTTAACACCAGGTGCTGTTTTTCCAGCAATAGTTCAGTAAAATTTTTTTTTATTTTTAAAATTTTTATTTTAATTTTTTAACTTATTTTTATGCCACCATTAAATAAATTTACAACTAAAGCAAAAGAGGCAATAAAAAAAGCGCATGAGTTGGCAATTGAACGTGGACAAAACCATGTTTCTTCAATGCATCTTCTCGCAGCACTTTTAGTTCAAGATGAGAGTATGGTTAATTCTATTTTAGATAAAATGGAAATTGACACTATGCTTTTAGCTGATTCAGTTTTAGATGCAATTGAATTACCAGAAACTAAAAGCACTTTGTCTCCAGCATATCAAATTTATTTAACTCCTGATTTAGCACAAACAATAGAACATTCAGTAAAATTGTCAGAATATTTGAAAGATAATTTTGTTTCAACTGAGCATTTATTTATTGCAATTTTAGAAGTTCAAAGTGAAACGCGAGAAATATTGGCGCAATTTAAAATTCAAAAAGAACCAGTTATGAAAGTTTTAGAAGAACTTCGTAGTCAAAATATAACTGATAGTTCTGAAACAAAAAAATTTAAACTTCTTTTAAAATACACTCGCAATTTAACTAATTTAGCAAAAGAGGATAAATTAGATCCAGTAATTGGAAGAGATAATGAAATTATGCGAATTATGCAAATACTTTCACGCCGAACTAAAAATAATCCAATTTTAATTGGAGAAGCTGGAACTGGAAAAACTGCTGTTGTCGAAGGACTTGCGCAAAGAATTGCAAAGGGCGATGTTCCAGAATTTTTAAAAGAAAAAGAACTAGTTTCTCTTGATTTAGGTTCTCTTATTGCTGGAACAAAATATCGTGGAGAATTTGAAGAAAGATTAAAGGGAATTATGAAAGAGATTGAAAGAGCGGAAGGAAAAATTATTCTTTTTATCGATGAAATTCATACTATTGTCGGAGCTGGTGGAGGTGAAGGAACTTTAGACGCATCTAATATGTTAAAACCGACTTTATCTCGTGGAGAATTAAAAGCCATTGGAGCGACAACTTTAAAAGAATATCAAAAATATATTGAAAAAGACCCTGCGCTTGCTCGTCGTTTTCAACCAGTTTATATTGATGAACCTTCCATTGAAGATGCTATTGCAATTTTGCGTGGATTGAAAGAAAAATATGAACTTTTCCACGGAGTTAGAATTACTGATGATGCAATAATTTCTGCTGTTAATCTTTCCACGAGATATTTAACTAATAGATTTTTGCCAGATAAAGCTGTTGATTTAATTGACGAAGCTTCTTCTTCTTTAAAAATTTCTCTTGAAAATAAACCGCCTATTTTAGAAGATGCTCACAGAAAAATAATGCGTTTGGAAATTGAAAAAGAAGCTCTTAAAAAAGAATCTACTTCAACAAAAGAAAAACAAAATAATAAATTAAGAATAAAAGAAATAGATAAAGAAATAGGAAATTTATATGAAAAAACTAAAGAGCTTGAATTAAAATGGCAAAATGAAAAAACTATTGTTGTGGAAATAAGTGGAATAAAAAAAGAACTTGAGGCATTTAGAATTGAAGCAGAAAATGCTGAAATGAGAGCAGATTTATCTAAGGTTGCAGAAATTCGCTATGGAAAAATTCCTACATTAAAAAAAGATTTAGAGACAAAACTTTTACGTCTTAAAAAATTACAAAAATCTCGAAGAATTTTGAAAGAAGAAATTACTTCTGAAGAAATTGCAGAAGTTGTTGCTCGCTGGACTGGAATTCCTTTAAGTAAAATGCTTGAAGAAGAAAGAGCAAAACTAGAACGAATGGAAGAAGAATTAAATAAAAGAGTTGTTGGACAAGATGAAGCAATTAAAAAAATTTCAGATGTTATTTGTCGTTCACGTGCAGGAATTTCAGATCCAAACAGGCCAATTGGTTCTTTTATTTTTCTTGGTCCAACAGGAGTTGGAAAAACTGAGCTTACAAAAGCCTTGAGTCAATTTATATTTAATGATGATCGCGCATTGATTCGCGTTGATATGTCAGAATATATGGAAAGACATTCTGTTTCAAAACTTATTGGTTCACCTCCAGGATATATTGGCTATGATGAAGCTGGACAATTAACAGAAGCAATTCGTCATCGTCCTTATGCTGTAGTTCTTTTTGATGAAATAGAAAAAGCTCATCCTGAAATTTTTAATATGCTTTTGCAGGTTATTGATGAAGGAAGATTAACTGATGGAAAAGGAAGAATTGTTAATTTCAAAAATGCAATAATTATTTTGACTTCAAATATTGGTTCACAATTTGTAGAAAAAATGGAGTCAATTGGGTTTACAAATAATTCTAATAGAGATGATTATGGTTTAATGAAAGAAAAAGTTTCAGAAGCATTGAAAGAAAATTTCCGTCCAGAATTTATAAATAGGTTAGATGAAACTATTATTTTTGATGTTTTGTCTGAAGAGGCAATAGGAAAAATAGTTGATTTGAGAATTAAAGTTGTAAGAGATAGACTTGCGTCAAAAAATATTATTTTGGAAATTACAAAAGATGCTTTGAATTATTTAGCCAAAGAAGGATATAATCCACACTACGGCGCAAGGCCGTTGAACAGATTAATTCAGAATAAAATTTTAAATCCAGTTGCATCTTATATTATATCTTCTGGTGTGAAAAAAAATGACACTGTTTTTGTTTCTGTAAAAAATAATGAGTTAAATATAGAGACTAAAAAAGGCAAAGTAAAAAGCAATATTTCTGTGAGAACTAGAAATTCTGTAAAATAAATATAAATTAAAAAACTGAGCTTTCTAAGTTCAGTTTTTTAATTTTGTGCGCCGGGTAGGATTCGAACCTACGTAGCCCGAAGGGCGACTGATTTACAGTCAGTTGCAATTGACCACTCTGCCACCGACGCATATATAGATAAAATAGCATAAAATTATTTTTTTTGCATCTTATTGTTAAAAATCTATTGATTTATCCACATTTTTTATAGAATATAGTATATTTTTTTACTATAATATATTATGCATAGATCTAATTTAAAAATTTAATTTTATTATTAATTATTATTTATAAAAAGCTCACTTTTTAATAAAATATAGTGAGTTAAAACAAAAAAATGAAAATAAAAATAAAAAGAAACTTGTTTAAGTATATGTTTTTGAGTTTGATTGTAGTGTTTGCAATTTTCTCTTTGACAGTTTTACCAAATGGCTTTAATTATTTAGCTCAAGCTGCTCTCGAGGCACCTGTTTTTGAGGGAGCTGGAGGAAATTAAACAGAAGATAAAATAAAAGTTTCAGGAGCTGATCTGTCTGCGACAGCATTGATCGGTGATGAACAAATAAAAGGAAATAATAACTATTTATATTTTAGTATTTTTGGTATTTTACTTGTTTTGGTTGGGGTTGGTGTTTATTTAATTCGTAGAAAAGGTAATGTTTCAAATGTAAAAGAAGGAGAGGATTTTGAAATTTTAGATGAGTAATTTTTGTGATATACTATGTAAGTCGTTTATTATTTAATTTTATAAAATTTTATGGATCATTATGTATGTGGAGGTGAGTGTGAAGGGGCTTCAGACAAGCCAGGAGTTTGTAGTGTTACAACTTGTTCAAATTATGACAAAGAATTAACTAATTGTAATTGCGAAGATTCTAAACATGAATCATTAAAGAAATGTGAAAATTGCGGAAAGATTTGTGAAGGG
>Ga0172375_10002088_pt1 | contig 31559 bp, 27 predicted proteins | sample LakKiv1m_FD_114537 | JGI IMG/M metagenome (GOLD analysis project Ga0172375, IMG submission 114537) | Freshwater microbial communities from Kabuno Bay, South-Kivu, Congo - kab_092012_11.1m | ecosystem: Environmental > Aquatic > Freshwater > Lake | place: Democratic Republic of the Congo... | reverse complement strand
TTGATTATGAGTCAACTGCTCTAACCGACTGAGCTATGGGCCCTGAAAATAATACTATATAATACTATTTTTAGCTGATTTTAGCAAGTTAAAAAGGAATTATTTTTCCTTCTTAATGACAGTAAGGAAGTTGTTTACAATTCGGGGGTCAAACTGTGTTCCGGATGCCTTTTTAATCATATCCAATGCCTTGGCTTTGGGGAAAGCCTTATGGTAAGGCCGATCGCTGATTAAAGCCTGGTAAACGTCCGCAATAGCAATAACCCTGGCGCCAATAGGAATATCGTCACCCTTTATCCCGCTGGGATACCCCTTGCCATCCCATCTTTCATGATGATAAAAAATAAACGGGATTAAAGCGTGTAAAAACTGTATAGGACGAATTATATCTGCCCCAATCTGCGGGTGCTTCTTAATCTCTTCAAACTCTTTCTTATTCAACTTGCCTTTCTTGAGCAATATATTCTCGCTAATGCCTATTTTTCCTAAATCGTGCAGCATAGCCGCCTGCTTAATAAGCTCAACATCCTCCCTGGGCAGGTTTAAGCTCTTAGCGATCTCCGTGGCATAGTGTACTGTGTTTTCCACATGTTCGCCGGTATAGTGGTCCTTTAATTCAATAGTCTTGGCAAAAGCAAAGATTGATTCTGTTAACCCCTGCTTTGATTTCATAGTAAGTTTATCTATTGTCTTCTTTAAAGTTTTCACTCCCCCTGATTTAACAACCTTGCCCTTTTTGTAAAGGTTATTCATATCTAAAGTGGAATAGGCGCGGTTACCTCCCTGCTCCTTAGCTTTATTAAGCACGGTATTAGCTAGATTAACCAAATCCGTGCCATTCCTTGCCCTGTCCTCCGGGAAAGAAACCGCTGCCAAGCTCAATTTTAACCTTACGCTATGTTTCTTATTGCCAAAATTGATGAAGTTCAGCGATTCCAGTAATCTCTGGGCCATACTAAAGGCTAAATCCCTGTTTAACCTCGGTGAAATAATCAGAAACTCCTCACCCGCGTAGCGGATTAAAGTATCATAACGCCGGACCATGCGCTTAAGCTGTTTGGCAAGTTGTTTTAAAACTAAATCCCCGAAGGCAATGCCATAAACATCATTAATAGATTTAAAGTAATCAATATCCAGCATAATTATCGCTAAGCTATGCGCAAACCTGCGGGTCCGATGGAACTCTACCTCAACCACATCCTGCAGATAACGCCGGTTATAAAGGCCGGTCTGCGAATCAACTAACGAAATGCCTTTTAATTTTTCGTAAGACTTAAGCAGCTCCTGGTGAAGCTTGCTTTTTTCTAATTCCGCCTTTTTATGCAAAGAAACCTCCTGCAAAAGATCAGAGGTCCTCTCCTCAACAATCTCCTCCAGGTGCTCGCGGTAACGCCTTAAGCCCTCTTCAATCTTCTTTCTTTCGCTTATATCAACATTAACTTCCGCCACCAGCCATTCGCCCTTTTCATCCTGAAAAGGAATAGTGGTTACTGAAATAGGACGATTTCCTTCTTTAGGCAAAACCTCCTGGCTTACAATAGTTTTCTTGGTCTTAAAAGCCTTGTCTATTGCGCAATCTTCACAAGGGGTTTTACGATCCATGAAGTAATCAAAACATTGCTTGCCTTCCCATGGCCCATATACCTTTGCCCACTCCGGATCAATATATCGGATATAATAATCCTTATCAATAATATCCAGGCCGGTTTTAGTAGCCCCTAAAATAAACTCAATCTGCTGGCGTAATTTCTTAGCCTGCAATTCCGCCGATTCTTTTGATTTTACCTCAGATTCCAGCTCCCCTGTACGATGTTCAACTAAAAGCTCAAGTTTTTCATGATAAACCTGCAATTCAGATTCATATTCTTTGTTCTTGGTAATGTCGCGGTTACTCGCCCTGCGGCCAAGCAGCTTGCCTTCTCTATCGTAAATCGGCACGCACACATGGCTAACCCATACTATATTACCGCTGCGGTTAACTATGCGGAAATCAGTCTCTAATTTTACGCAGCTGTTTACAGCCTCTTTAACTTTTTTGCGCAGCTTTTCAATGTCATCTTTATATACAATATTATCAATCAAGGAAGGATCTTTCATGAAATCATCCTGTGTGTATCCCGTAATGCGCTCACAAGAAGGAGAAACATAGATCATCCGGTTATCCGTACCCTGCCAATATTCCCAATCGTACGTAAAATCAGCAATAGTCCGGAACCTCTCTTCGCTCTGGCGCAAGGCTTCTTCAGCATTCCTGCGCTGGGTTATATCACGCGCGTATTCAATTACACCGATGACTTTCTTTGTTTTCTCATCAAACATAGGAAAACTATACAAGTCAAGGTACCCGGCAATATTGCCGTCTTTATCCTGGAAGGAAACAACCCTGGATGCGGGCTTTAAAGTATCCAGGGTTTCTTTAACCGGGCAAGCCTCACAAGGTTTATTTTTACCATGAAAGGCCTGGTAACATTTTTTGCCTACAAGAGGCATGTTATGCGCGTGCCATTTTTCTTTAGTGGTGTTGACGCGCAAAACATTCATATCGGTATCTAAAACACTTACTCCGTCCTGGATACTGGTAAACACGCTATTTAAAAATCCACTGGCGTTAAGCAACTCCTCTTCAATCTTTACCCGGTCTCTTATCTCTTTGCGCAGATTTTCATTAAGGCTGGTTAACTCCGCAGTCCTGACCTTTACTCTGATTTCAAGCTCTGAACGGATATCTCTCTGCCTTTCTTCTTCTTTTTTACGCTGAGAAACATCCCTGGCAATACCGGTTGTTCCAATTACTTTACCTTGGTCGTCAAAAATCGGGGTCTTAACAGTTTCAATCCAGATCTCTCCGCCTTCCTGGCTAACCAGCCTTTCCTCAATGCACTTGCGCCTTTTGCTATTTATTACTTCCCGATCATCAGAACGGTAATTTTCAGCCAGGTCCCTCGGCCAAAGGTCTAAATCAGTCTTGCCTACAATTTCATCGGCCTTAAAACCGCAGGCCTTAGCAAAAGCATCGTTAACCACAATAAACCTGCTCTCGGTATCTTTAAGCCAGGCCATATCAGGAATATTATTCAAAATAGCCTTCTGTTGAAGCTCGGTATTACGCAGCTTCATAATCGTTAATTCAGGGCTATCTTTAAAATTTTTAAGCTTAAGCGGCCCATCCTGTCCGGTTTTAACCCGGTCTTTTTGTTTTTGATTTTCCATTTTTAATCAGTGAAGCTAATACTCTCTCTGGTGCGCTAAAGTCATATCCATAAATGTACGCAATCTACGGGAGCGCGAAGGATGGCGCAGTTTTTTCAAGGCCTTAGCTTCAATTTGCCTGACCCTTTCGCGGGTAACCTTAAAAACATTACCCACTTCTTCCAGAGTGCGAGAAGAACCATCGTTAATACCAAAACGCAGAATCAGTATCTTTTTCTCTCTTTCTGTTAAAGTGCTTAAAGCAGAATTCATCTCATCTTTTAACATTGAACGCACAGTTTCGTTTGCAGGAGATACTGCTTTCTTATCCTGGATAAAATCCCCAAAATGCGTATCCCCTTCATCGCCTATAGGCATCTGTAAAGAAATGGGCTCTTGGGCAATTTTTAATATTGATTTTATCTTTCCTTGAGGAAAACGCATTTTATGCGCAATCTCCTCGGGTGTAGGTTCACGGCCATTCTTTTGCACAAAGACCCTGGAAAAACGGATTATCTTATTTATTGTTTCAGTCATATGCACGGGAATCCTGATGGTCCTGGCCTGATCCGCGATTGAACGGGTAATTGCCTGGCGAATCCACCATGTAGCGTAAGTTGAAAATTTGTAACCTCGCTTGTATTCAAATTTTTCTACGGCCCGCATAAGACCGATATTGCCCTCCTGGATTAAATCCAAAAATGATAATCCGCGGTTAGTGTATTTTTTGGCAATACTCACAACCAGGCGCAAGTTAGCCTCCACCAGTTTCTTTTTTGTGCGGCTGAATTTAAGATGGGCAGATTTTATCAATTTCATCTGTTCTTTAATCCTGCCGTATGGCTCGGCAATCTCTTTTAGAATCTGATTTTTACGCTCCCGGCTGGATTTACCTGAACGTTTTATATGATCCAGTTCCCTGAGAAGCGCGCTTAATTTACGCACGGCAGCCTCAATCACAGAAGTAGTAAAATTTAACTGCAGAATAAGGTTAATAGTATTATTCTCACTGCGCGAATGTTTGGCTTTAGCTAAAAAACGCTTAAATCTGCCGATAACATTATTCTTTTTTATCTTAATATCTTCTTTGACCACTTCTTCCATATTTATTTTATCTTCTAAGATATCATTGGCTACAGCCAAAACTTCATTCCTGGCAAATTTAGTTACCAGGACCACGCGCTTAAACTTATCTTCCGCGTCTTCAATCTTTTTAGCCAGCTCAATTTCATTCTCGCGGCTAAGAAGCGAAATAGAACCCATCTGTTTTAAATACATCTTCACCGGATCGTCCAGGGGCATGAAACGCTCTTCGCTCTTAAGCTGCTCGCTAAGCAATTCATCTCTGGCCTGCGCCAGGTCCTGTTTATCCTGTTGCGCCCTGCTTGCTGATAAAGCCGTATCAGCCTCGCCTTCGACAACCTGGATATCTTCATTGCCCAGCAGCTCAAAAAGATGGTCTATGGCTACAGTGCTTGAGAGGTCCTCCGGAAGCAAATCATTTACTTCATCATAAGTAAGAAACCCTTTGCGTTTGCCCAGGGCAATTAATTTTTCCATGTCCTTATTCGGCTGTTCTTTCTTCTTCATTCTTAATCGCCTTTCTTTATTAGATTATGAAATTCTTTAATAAGACTGTCCAATTTCTGCTGATCGCCTAAGGTTTGGGCGCTTTTTATCTGTATATGCAAATGCTCCCTTTGCGATTTCAACCTCTGTACCTTGACCCGCGCAATACAATCATTAACCGCTTTTTCCCTGTCCTGGCCCGCAAGCTCCGGCATAAACATAGACTCACAGACAAGCTGGCTGGCATCATCTTCGTTAAAATAATTCATCAGGATACTCGGTTCTATTCTTTTGCCCTGAGTGAATAAATCATGCATCAGCGAAACAACCTTAGCTGTGCGCATATCGGAAAAATCAGCAGGAGAAAGCTCTTGCATAATCTTCTCTATCAAATCACTTTCTTCAAGCATAAACTTTATAAGAAGCTTCTCTGCGGGGTTAATCCCGGAAGATGATTTCTTAAAAGACTGTCCTTCTTCCAAACGCACAGCTACGCATGGCTTTAATTTATGCAGCTCTTCAATTATATAGTGCTCCGGTATCTTAATCTCTTCAGCAAGGCGCTTGATATACTCACCTCTAATAATAGCATTATCGAATTTATTTATAGTTATAAGCATTTCCGAGGCGATTTTACTTTTTCCGTGTGCTTCTTTTATGTTATGCCGGCTTTTCAAAACTTCCAGCTTATAATCAAAAAGGTTCCTGGCATCACGGATAGCCGCCTTTAGGGCGCCAATCCCTTCGCGCCGGACCAAGGCATCAGGATCCAATCCCTTAGGCAGAGAAACAATTTTTACATTCATACCCTCTTCAATGAGCATATCCATACTTCTTAAGGTGGCAATTTCACCGGCAGTATCTCCGTCATATACCATTACCGCATTATGCGTATAACGCTTGAGCAACCTGATCTGGTCCAATGTAAGCGCAGTCCCTTGGGACGCCACCATATTATTCAATCCCTCCTGGAAAGGGATCATAAAATCCAGGTAACCTTCAACAATTACCGCAAAATCATTTTCACGTATATAATCTTTGGATAAATTCAGGCCAAAAAGGTTTTTGCCTTTAACATAAACCGGAGTCTCGGGTGAATTTATATATTTAGGCAGGGTTTTATCCATAACCCTGGCCCCAAAACCAATTACCCGGCTACGGATATCAAAAACAGGAAAAATAACCCGGTTACGAAAACGGTCATAATAACCCCCTGTATCTTTGGGCAAAATTAACCCGGCTTTTTCCATCAGGGCAAGGCTAACACCTTTTGACCTCAAATAATTAATCAGGCCATCCCAACCAGAAGAAGCCAACCCAAGATGAAACTGTTTAGCAGTAACAGGTTTAATACCCCTGTTTACAAGATAATCACGGCAGGCTGCTGAGCCGGCGGAAGCTAAGAGGTTATTTTCATAAAAATTAGCAACCAATTCATTGATTTTATAAATCTGCGAGCTTAAGCTTGCCGCCCTGGCTATTTCGGGTTTATCCTGTTCAGGCAAAATAACCCCGGCTTTTTTAGCCAGCATTTCAACTGCTTCAGGAAATTCCATCCGCTCATGGCGCATCAAAAACCGGAAAGCATTCCCCGATTCACCGCAGCCAAAACAATGATAGATCTGCCGGTCAGGAGAAACTGTAAAAGAAGGGGTTTTTTCATGATGAAACGGGCAATTTGCTTTAAAATTACGCCCGGCTTTCTTAAGCGGGATATAACCGGAGATGATTTCAACGATATCTACCCTTGCGAGTATATCTTCTAGTAAATTTTCGGGTATGCGCCCAGGCATTATTAACCTCTTTTGACTCTGGTAAAACCGGAACAGGAAAGTACTTGGAATTTTTGTTTTGCGGATTTCTCTATATTATCCAGCAGCAAATTCAAGCCCAACGTATCGCTTGATATATGCCCGGCAATAACTACATTGAGATTAGCGTCCTTTGCCTTCTTAAGGTGTTCTTCACTTAAATGCATAGAAACCAGCGTCCTTACTCCTGCTCTATATAACTTTGTAAAAACATCTTTTGAGCCTTCTGTGCCTCCTGTCATCTCAAGCAATATTTTACCGGCAGGCCTTCTTGGATTACCGAGGATTATCCGGGGGCCGGTGTTAAATTTCTCGGCAATCCGGTATTCAGGGATATCCTTCAACAACCTGACTATATCCCCGACCAGGCGCAGAGAACTATTATTTTGCCTGAAAAACAATTTTAAGAAATTATATACATGGTTATCGGCAGGGGTATGCAAATTAATAAAAGGCATCTCCAAAAGCCTGGCAGCATCAACCGGCCGGGTATGATTTTGCGGCAAAACCCTGCGCTCCACCTCTGACATCCTGTCTTCAGTTAATTTAACAGCAGTCTTATAAGCTACTCCTGCCTGCTGCAATAAATCCACCTGAAGCCGCATAACTTCATGTAAACCCACATAGGATTTACCTTCCGGGTGATGCCCAACTACCAGATCCAGCCCCTCTTTTTCACGGATACGCTCAGCAAGCAAAAGTTCAGCAACCTCAATATCTATACCGACCATTATTTTTCTTACTTCAGTATCGCCCCTGCCAAAGAGAATCCCTGAATCCGGGAAAGAAACAATCCCCTTCTTGTCCCTGCGGGGATCAACGGCTTTACCGCAGCGTATCGCCTGCTTGTAAAAATTAATTAACTTCATTTTTTATAAGATTATCCCTGGCTTCGCCTACAACGGAATTAGATCTTTCCTGCGGGAAGAATTTTGAAAAAATACTGCCCCAGATCCAGTTATATGTTTGAGCGGAAACATAAGAAAACCTGCTGCCGATATAAGAATGCGCCACTGAATTACTGAGATAGTGCACACTTGAAATCATCAAAGCATAAACCAGCAAGCCTATGGTAAAATAAACCCTCACCAAACCCAGGATAAGCCCGCCGTATTTATTCAGTTCAGGCGCGGCCTCCATCTTCATAAACCGGTAAAAAGTAGAGCGCAAAAGGACAAAACCCAAATATACCGCGATAACCAATAAAATAAAAACTATGAAATCTATAAACTCCAAAGGAACAGACTGATGAAGCAAGCGCTGCTGGAAGCTGTCGGAAAAGGCAGTATAATAATGGGAAGCGATATAAATTGAGAATAACACACCTAAAAGTTTGAAAAACTCTACAGCTAACCCGGTTTTAACAGCAACGTAACATATTCTAATCGCTAGAATTACAATGACAATATCCAGGTAATTCATTTGCTGCAAAACGCGCAATCCCATTATATCCTCCTATTATTAAATATCTGAAAGTATAACATATTTTGAGACGGCTTGTCAAGGAAAGGGCCTGAAATTACCTCTTGAACCAGGATATAGTCCTTTCAAGCCCATCCTGCAGGCAAACAGAAGGCTGCCAGAAAAGCATTTTTTTAGCCCTGGCAATATCCGGCTGGCGCTGGCGGGGGTCATCAACAGGCAACTGCTTATAAACAATCCGGCTTTTGGATTTAGTTAATTTTAAAACCAGTTTTGCTAACTGCAGTATAGTAAATTCATTGGGATTCCCTAAATTTACCGGCTGGTTGACCTTTGAAAGCATCAACCGCAACAGGCCTTCCACCAAATCATCAACATAACAAAAACTTCGCGTCTGCTGCCCTTTTCCATAAACAGTTAAAGGCCGGTTTTTGAGGGCTGAGAAAATAAAATTAGGTACTACCCTTCCGTCATTATGGCGCATCCTGGGGCCATAAGTATTAAAGATGCGCACAATCTTTGTATCAAGCTTATGCACGCGGTGATAGGCCATAGTAAGGGCCTCAGCAAAACGTTTTGACTCATCATAGCATCCCCGGACGCCAACCGGATTAACATGCCCCCAATAGCTTTCATCCTGAGGGTGGACCAACGGGTCGCCATAAATTTCTGAGGTAGAAAACAATAGAAATACCGCTTTTTTCTTTTTAGCCAGCCCTAAGGCATTATGCGTACCAAGCGAACCAACCTTTAAAGTTTGAATAGGGTAATCAAGATAATCCTTGGGGGAGGCCAGGGACGCGCAATGTAAAACATAGTCTATTCTTCCCGGGATATCAATATAATTTGAAACGTTGTATTCAATAAAACAAAAATCCTTTTGCTTAAATAAACTCTTAATATTTTGGAGCGAGCCGGTAACAAAATTATCCAGGCAGATTACAGAATAGCCATTAAAAAGCAGTTTTTCGCACATATGCGAACCTATAAAACCCGCCCCTCCGGTAATCAAGACTGTCTTTTTACGCATGGCCTTTCCAGTAATTTACTGTAATCTTTAACCCCTCTACAAAATCAACAACCGGCCGGAATTTAATAAACCTGGCAGCTGCGCTTATATCCGCTAACGTCCTAAAAACATCCCCCGCCCTTTTCTCAAGCAGCATAGGATGAATATTCTTACCTAAAATCTTGTTTAATATCCTCACTAAATCCAATACAGAGGTATCCTTGCCTCCGGCTACATTAAACACTCCGCAGTTCAGCTTCTTTGCCTTTGCAGCCAGGAGATTAGCTTCTACTACATTTTTTACAAAGGTAAAATCGCGCGACTGCCTGCCATTGCCAAAAATTGGAGGCCTCTGATTATTTATAAGACAGGTAATAAACTTTGGGATAACTACCGCGTATTCGTCATCCAACGCCTGGCGCGGCCCAAAAACATTAAAATAACGCAAGGCAACCGTAGGCAGGCCGAAATGCAGGCTGAATATCCTGCAGTAATATTCCCCTGTCAGCTTACTCAGGGCATACGGCGAAATTGGCCCAGGAGCAAAACTTTCCTTCTCCGGGAAATTCTTCACCTCTCCGTAAACCGAGCTTGATGAAGCAAAAACAAAACGCCTGGCCTTATTCTTTCTGGCTGCCTCAAGCATATTTAATGTACCATTAATATTAACCCGGTTATACTCCATCGGGTCTTTCATTGATTTCGGTACGCTTCTTAGAGCTGCCTGATGCAAAACAAAATCCACGCCCCGGGTTGCCTTCAAGCATACAGCCGGAGAACAAATATCCCCTTTAATTAAATCAATTTTATTTTCCAGTCCATTTAAATTAGAAATCTTGCCGCTTGAAAAATTATCCAAAACACGCACATATTGTTTTCGTTTAACCAGTTCCTCAACAATATGCGACCCTATAAAGCCTGCTCCTCCGGTTACCAGATACCTGCTCATAGGCGCTCCACCCTATCTTTATGGCAACCTTTAAAAACATTCCTGGAATCAAATATCAGTTTTGCGTTTTTCAATAATCTCGCATAGTCCACCCCGGAGTGATCAGTAGCTACTAAAACACAATCAAAATCCCTGATTTTTTTATCACTCAAAACCACTGACTTTAAATTAATATTTTTCAATTTCAGGAAAGGAATAAGCGGGTCTGAATAGCTGACTCTTGCTCCATGTTTATTCAAACTGCTGATCACATCAACGCTCGGGGATTTACGTAAGTCTTTTACATCCTTCTTATAGGTGACCCCAATAACCAGTATTTTTGAGTTTCTTATCTTTTTATTACGGCGGGCTAGCGAGCCCTCAATCCTTTTTACGATATATTCGGGCATATAGCTTATTACATTTGAAGCAAGGCTGATAAAACGAGAATGAAAACCGAAGCTTTTAGCTTTCCAATGCAGATATAGCGGGTCTTTCGGGATACAATGCCCCCCTACTCCCGGGCCGGGATAAAAAGGCATAAAACCAAAAGGTTTTGTGCTGGCAGCCTGGATTACCTCCCAGATATCAATATTCATTTTATGGGCCATCATTGACAGCTCGTCAATTAAGCCAATATTAATCAGGCGGTAAGTATTTTCCAGGAGTTTTACTGTCTCGGCGCAGCGGCTGCTGCTTACAGGAACAACTTTCTTAATGATAATTCCGTAAACTAACGCCGCCATACGGGTAGCTGCCTGGTTAATCCCTCCCACAACCTTGGGTATTTTATGCACAGGGAATTTCTTATTACCCGGGTCAATTCTCTCAGGAGAAAAACAAAGGTAAAAATCTTTCCCGTGTACAAAACCCATTGATTTAAAAATAGGCAGGATCTCCTCTTCCGTAGTCCCGGGATAAGTAGTGCTTTCCAGGATTATAAGCGCGCTTTTTTTTATATGCAGAGCCGCTGATTTTACCGCGTTCTTAATAAAGGATATGTCCGGCAGGTTCTTGCCCTTTAAGGGGGTAGGAACGCAAACTAAAACTACATCCGCATATTTAATATCCGAGAAATCCGGGCTTGCCTTAAAAAAACCACTGCTTAAGCTTTTTATTAACTCTTGATTACTGATATCGCTGATATAAGAAACCTTGTTCAGGATAGAGCTAAGCCGGTCGCGGTCAATTTCAATACCGGTTACTGAAACGCGCCTTTTAACAAATTCTAAAGCCAGAGGGAATCCTACATAGCCCAGGCCAACAACAGCAATTTTTAACTTTCCTTTTTTTATTTTACTGCTCAACTCAAGGATAGCTCTATTCATTTCCCCTGCCCACTCCGATATAAGTAAACCCCTTCTGTTTAAGCAGCTTGGGGTCATATATATTTCTTGCATCCACAATCAATGGACGCTTAAGCAGCTTCTTCAACCTGGAAAAGTCCATCTCTTTAAATTCGTTCCATTCGGTAGCCACAATAAGGCAATCAGCAGAGCTGGCAGCATGGTAAATATCTTTGCAAAAAACAGCATCTTTTAGGAATTCTTTTGCTTTACCCATTGCCTTAGGGTCATAGACCTTAACCCTGGCGCCTTCCTGTATCAAAGAGCGGATCAAGTCAATGCTTGGAGCATTCCTCAAATCATCGGTATTAGGCTTGAAGGCAAGGCCCAATACCGCTACAACCTTATCTTTTATAATCCACAGTTCATCTTTTATTTTATCCAATACAAATTTTCTCTGCTCTTCATTAGTATTCCTGACTGCCTTAAGGATCTCAAAATCATAGCCTAATTTCTCTGCGATATTTATGAATGCCTCTAAGTCTTTTGGAAAACAGGATCCGCCATAACCGATTCCCGCATGCAAGAAATGACGGCCGATACGGTTATCCAAACCCATACCCTGGGCAACTTCTTTCACGTCTGCACCTACTTTATCGCAGATACGCGAAATAGCGTTAATAAACGAAATCTTGGTAGCCAAAAAAGCATTGGAGGCATGCTTAATCAACTCGGCTGATTTTATATTAGTAACCAGGATCGGCCGGTTCAATGGCTGGTATAAACTGCTCATTATCTGCCTGGCCTTAGCGCTTTCTACGCCTAAAATAATCCGGTCAGGGTGAGTAAAATCATTTATCGCCGAGCCTTCTCTTAAGAATTCCGGATTGGAAACCACATCAAATTTATACCCCTTCTTAACATAAGTTGAAATCGTCTTTTTTACCCAGGCGCAGGTCTCAACCGGAACAGTAGATTTCTCAACAATCAGCCTGTATCCATCCATATTCTGGGCGATACTGCGGGCAACATTTTCAATCCCGGTTAAATCCGCTTCTCCGTTTTCAAGCGCCGGGGTGCCCACCGCAATAAAAATAACCTCACTTGATTTAACAGCGGCCTTAATGCTGGAAGTAAACTTTAACCTTTTGTTCTTAAGGTTGAGCTTGACTATCTCCTCTAAGCCCGGCTCATAAATGGGGATTATCCCTTTTTTAAGGCGGTTTATTTTCCCTGTGTCATTATCAGCGCAAACAACTGTATTGCCTAACTCCGCAAAACAGGCGCCGGTAACCAAACCAACATAGCCAGAACCAATTATTGATATATTCATTTATCCACCTCTATGTATTTTTTAAGGATTTTACTGCGCGCCGGATTTCTTTTCAGTAACCGATTGATCAAATCCAAATTCATTTTCAGGAAAAGCCTTAAGCCTAAAGGTAAAAAATATCGTTGTTCCAGAAACTTCCTTCTTGTTAAGCGTAACATCCAATTCCCAACAATGCAGGTCACGAGTTAAAGTATACTCCTGCTCCTGAGAACCCCTCTCAAGAGAGCTGGATTTCTTAAGATTATACCGATGATAAATACCAAATCTCCATTTGGGGTTCAGCCTCCACCTAAGGCCTGCAGTAATTTCATTACTACCTTTCCTTTCGTAACGCTGACCAATAGTAAATGAACAACCTTGGAGAAAATCAAAACTTATGTCATAATTAGCTAACGAAAACTTGTTGTAATTAATATTTGTATGGTCTGAATGCTCAAAGGTTACATCAGATTCCACTCTCATCCAAGAATATGGTAATACTTTGAGCTTAAAAAGAATGTCCGAGAAATTATCTTTCAGGCTTTCTCCGGTGCGGGGAGTAAGTATTGCGTTATCTCCTGTTTTAGGATCAAGCACATAATCAGTAGTTATTAAAAAATCCACTAGATCTACGCTTGCGCCATTACGTTTAGTCTGTAATTTATTAGATAAATTTAAAGTGGCGGTATTCCCGCGGTTTACAGAATCAACACTATCTATCTGCTTTATATTACTGCCTGGAATAGTAGGCGGATGCGTATATAAATATCCTATGGTAGGTGTAATGATATGGCGTAAACCGTTAATATCTAAACCCAAGAGGTCTGTTTTGACGTTAAAAATACGATAAAACTTAGTGCTTAAATCCGCGCCACTGTAAAAGATAGTTCGTATAAATCCATCCTGACCGTTGACACCTTTATCATAAGCAGTCTGACGACTAGAAACAAAAGGCTTAAATTGAATAAAAGAAACTTTGGTAGGAAAAGAGAGGGTATTCTTAGTGTCCATCCGAGTATCCGTAAGATCATCTCCCAGAGCAGCTCCTTTTTCATTATATGAACCTAGCTGGTTTATACTTTCAAAATAAAGTGGGCTTTCCCATAATTGCAAGCTTGGCAAATTATAGTTTATCTCAGGTTTTTTCTCTACCTGATCAAACCATTTATTAGTTCGAGTTTGCAAAAGCACATCCAGACTGGAATAATTAAAAGCATGATGAAATAATGCATACGTTAATGGCTGAGTGTCTTTTTCGTATTCGCGAAAGAAATAATCCTGCAAGAAACTGCGGTTGGATGGATACGTAGGGTCATTTTTTCTTCTTTTATCTGTAATTTTAAAGAACTCCGTAGTAACATTAGTACGTTCATCAATATCCCATTTGTGACGCCAGCGCATAAAATAACGCTGAAACTCCCTGGTCTCTTGATTGGGCTGGTCAGCAGGCTTCTCATTCGTATAATAAAACTTAAAATCACCCTTACCAACTAAAGTCTTAAAATAGTTTAGTTCAAAACCCTCCCCCCAACCCAGCTTATTGCGATAATCAAGAAAAACCCTGGCATTCAACTTCTCGGTAAGATTATAGCGCCATGCGCTTAAAAGATACGGCCCCCAGTCTTTGCGCTTCCCCGGTTCAACCTGGACATGCATAATCGGCTCTTTCATTGAATAATTGAATTGCGGCAGATAGACAAGCGGCACTGCTCCCAAGTAAAGGGTAGTCTGTTTAGACTGGACCTTATCTCCGGGAATCATTCTTATTCTCTTTGAGGCTAAACGGTAATGCGGATGATCCATGCTGCAGGTAGTAAAATAACCGCCCTTTGATACAAACTCGCTGTCACTTACCTTCTCTACTTTTTTAGATTTTCCGAAATAGGGATTGGCGCGAAAATCAGCGTTATAAATTACCCCGGTTTTATTCGTAAAATCGTAAACTATCCTTTCCCCGGTAACTACGCCTTTTTCATCCTCAAGCCGGGCATTGCCTTCCGCCAGGCCTTCTTTTGAAAGCATATTTACCTTTAGTTTGTTACAGGTTAATTTTGAACCCTTATAAATAACCTCAATATTACCGGTGGCAATAACCTCTTTATTGTCGGCAGAATACTCCACGTTATCCCCGTTAATAATTATCGGAGATTCCTTGTTATCAGCGGCATATAACAAATCAAAGCAGACAACAAAAACAAACACCAGCCCGGAGAAAAAAAAGAATATTTTTTTGAGATTTGGAAGCCTATTTAACATTATTGGTTTGGGGGATTTTCTTATAATCTTCCAGGAATCGGCTTATACCGATATCCGTCAAAGGATGTTTAATTAACTGTTCTATTACTGAAAAAGGTATTGTGGCGATATCTGCTCCGATTAAAGCGGCGTTAACCACATGCATCGGGTTACGCACAGAAGCAACGATAATCTGAGTTTTAAATCCATAATTTTCATAAATCTTTTTTATATCCCTTATCAGGCTAATACCCTCCTGAGCAATATCATCAAGCCTGCCGATAAAGGGCGAAACATAAGTTGCCCCGGCCTTAGCTGCCAATAATGCCTGGGTTGGCGAAAAACAAAGCGTAACATTAGTCTTAATTCCTTCGCCGGATAAAATCTTTACCGCTTTTAAACCTTCCTTCGTCAAGGGAACCTTAACTACGATATTTTTAGCCAGTTTAACCAATTCATGGGCTTCGCTGACCATCCCAGAAGATTCAAGGCTGATTACCTCTGCGCTGACCGGCCCGCTAACCAACGCGCAAATTTCTTTTAATACCTGTTCCGGGTTACGTGCCTCCCGGGCCATAAGCGTAGGGTTAGTAGTTACTCCATCAATAAGTCCAAGGCTGGAAGCCTCTTTTATCTCTTTAACACTTGCCGTATCAATAAAAATCTTCATATACTTAACCTCTCCTTGACTAAATATCCCGCGCCGATTATTCCGGCATCACTGCCTAATTTAGCTTTGAATATTTTTACTCTCTTCGCCTGCACGCTCATCGCGCGCAAAAGAATGGTTTGTTTGATACTTGCAAATAATGACTTGCCGGCACTTGAAACGCCTCCGCCGATTACGATTACATCCAGGTTAAGCAGGTTTACAATCCCGCTTAAAGCCAGGCCTAATTTCTTACCAACCGCGCCCCAAAATGCTATCGCCTTGGTATTGCCTGCACCTGCCAAAGAACTTACCTTTTCAAGAGTGATTTTAGGGCCAAACAATTTATGGGCATCCCTGATAATCCTGCTATTTCCTACATACGCTTCAAGGCAAGCCTGAGAGCCGCATCCGCAGACAGGCCCGTATTCATTAAGAGGAATGTGGCCTATTTCTCCCGCGGCATTGTCAAACCCGCGGTAAAGTTGATTGTTAATAATTAACCCTCCGCCCACACCTGTACCCAGGGTCAAACATAAAACATTGCTGTAACCTTTTGCCGCTCCGGCCATATGTTCCGCTATAGCCATCAATTTAGCGTCGTTATCAATAAAAACCGCTAGCTTGGTTTTCTGTTCCAGGATTGTTTTTAGCCTTACTTCTCTCCACCCGGGGATGTTCGGCAAAAAATGAACTACTCCTTTAAGAGCGTCTACTGGCCCGGGCAAACCAATACCTACACCAAGAATAGAACCCTTGGTAAGATTCAGCTTTGAAATAAAACTGTTTATGCAATCAACTATACCTGCGATAAGCTTTTGTTTATTATTAAAACTCTTTGTGCTAAATAAACTTCTAGCTTTAATCTTTAATGAACTATCAAGCAAAGCACATTTCAAATTAGTGCCGCCTAAATCTATAGCAATTATAAAACGTTTGACCATGGGTGGTATTCTATATTAAAATCCAGGATTTTTCAAGGAATAAGTCGCTTATTTAGGCAGGGCAGAAACAAACCTTATTCTTTCCGGTTTCCTTTGCCAGATACAAAGCCTGATCCGCCATTTCAATCAAATCCCGCATATGATCGGTATTATCCGGGAAGGTTGAAACACCTATGCTCACAGTCACTCTTAATTCTTCATCATAAGCCTTGATTACCGAAGCCTCGATAGCCTGGCGGATACGTTCTGCGGCAAAAGAGGCCTGCTCCTTATCGGTTTCAGCCAAAACTATGGCCAATTCTTCGCCGCCATAACGGCCGATAAAATCAATCTGCCTGACCATATCCCCTATAGTCTTGGAAACCTGGCGCAATATTGCGTCGCCCACTAAATGGCCATAGCGGTCATTGAATTGCTTGAAATTGTCCAGGTCAATCATAAGAAAACAAAGGTGTAATTTATTTTTCCTGGAACGCTTGAGCTCTTCACTGAAACGCTCAAGAAAATACCTGCGGCAATAAACCTGGGTAAGCGCATCAGTAATGGCCATTTCCTGGACCTTTTGGTAGAGGTGTGCCCTCCTGAGCCCAATCAAAAGCTGCTGGACAAGAATGCCGAACTTTTCCTTATCGGTATCCGAAATCCCGTCAACCGCCAGGTATCCCGCAGCCTGGTTTTCTTCGGTATTTAAAGGAAGCACTGTATAATCTTTATATTTGCTTAAACCGGAGCTGTCTTTAATATACTGGCACTCTTTAAAACTAATGTGTTTTCTTAAATTATTGTGGAATATAGCGAAAATTTTCTCTTCATCAAGCCCTTTGCAGATATCTTTGGTTAATTCATAAAGCCCCAGGGTCTCTACGAAAATGTTATTAAGCCTCGTATTATCGGAATCTAAGGCCAGTTTGCCTTCTTTCAAGCTGTTGAGTTCATTAAGCAAAGCGGCGCTTTCAGTCTGCCTGCGGTTAAGGCGGGAAGAAAGAATATCATATAAAATAATAGTCCAGCTGATTGTTAAAATTAAAAAGAGTATTAAATAGAGCATACCCGGTTTCTCCCTTTTCGCTTAGCGTCATACATGGCTTTGTCCGCTTTCTGGATTAACTCATCGTCGTCTTTTGTATCAAGCGGCAAGCAAGCCAGCCCTATGGAAACAGTAACTGATGTACTTTGGCGGCGCAATAAGATCTTCTCGCCTTCAATCCTCTGGCGCAGCTCTTGAGCTACCTCTAACGCCCTGTGCTTATCTATCTCCGGAAGCATGACCAGAAACTCCTCCCCGCCAAAACGGCATAATAAAGGGCTCAACAGGCTTAAAGTTTCCCTTAATAAAGAACTTACTTTCTTTAAAACAATGTCTCCGGCGGTGTGTCCGAATTTGTCATTATATTGTTTAAAGAAATCGATATCAATCATCATTAAAGACAGGCGCTGGTCCAGGCGCTGGCAGCGCTTGGCTTCATCCTTTAACCTGCCGATAAAGTACTGCTTGGTATAAAGCCCGGTCAAATCATCATGGATAGCCAGATCCTGTGTTTTCTGAAAAAGCAGGCTGTTTTCCAGGGCCACCGCACCCAGCCCGGAGACCAGAGAAAGGAAACGCAAGTCATCCTGGTTGAAAGAACCTCTTTTATCGCTCTCCAGGCGCAGCAAACCAAGCAAGGAATGATGGCTGATTAAAGGAGAACTGATTAATGATAAAACCGGCCGCATCTCTTGAGCGCGCAGGGCATCCAAATCAAAACGGAAATCGTTTTTTAAATCCTCTATAATAAGTTCGCGGGAATGCCTTAATACCCAATAATCAAAGATATCCCCTTCCTTAGATAAAATAATCATCTGACGGTCTTCTTTTATGGAATGTATGAGGTTTAATCTTTGGGTATGGCTGTCCAAAAGGTAAAAAAGCGCCGTTCCGCAGGAGTTGGAAATCAAAGAATAGACTGTAGAGCTTAACACATTTACCACAACATCCAGCCTTAAACTCCGGTTTAATTCCTCAATAACCTTCTTTAAATTATCATAGCGGGTAATCCTGAATTTAAGCGCGGCGCCGAATTCCCTGGCCTTAACATTTTCCGAATTGATGATATTAATCTGCTCTTTAATATTTTCAACCTGGGATTCAATCAGAGAATTTTTATCGGAGAAAAACCTCAGTAAATAAAAAAGAATGGAGATATTGGCAAGTATAAAAGAGACAAAAATAACCAGGTTGACTCTTTGGTGAAGGATGAACAGATTGACGGATAGACAAATAAAAGCGGCAAGCGATAAAGATATATTTATCTTCTTCCGAGAGATTTTTTGCAGCATAAAAGCCTTCTAACTAAGCCAGGGCTTTAAACCTTAAACGATAGTCTCTTCGGTGTTTTTATCGAAGAAGTGGACCTTGCTCATATCAAAGACTACGTCCATCTCCTGGTTTACCTTCGGCCGGTCGTGCGCGCCGACGCGGGCAATAAAGGTATGCCTGCCCGTATTCAGATAAAGATAGACCTCTGAGCCCATTGGTTCAAATACTTCACAGTTTACCCTGACTATATTCTCCGGAGGGGCCTCGGAAACAAACAATTTATCATATACATCCTCGGAACGGATACCAAAAAGTATCTCGCTGCCGACATAGTTGGCCATCTTCTTATACATGTCCTCAACCAGTTTAACCTGTATTTTGCCTTCGTCAAAATACAGCCTTCCTTCTTTTTTAATGATCCTACCCTGCATAATATTCATCGGAGGGCTGCCTATGAAACTGGCGACAAATTTATTCTTTGGGTGGTCATAAACATCAATAGGGTCATCCAGCTGGTTCAATACCCCATCTTTCATTACCGCGATGCGGTCACCCATAGTCATGGCTTCAACCTGGTCATGAGTAACATATATAATCGTAGTCTGCAGCCTGATATGCAATTTATGAATTTCAGTACGCATTTGCACGCGCATCTTGGCATCAAGGTTGCTTAACGGTTCATCAAACAAAAAAACCATAGGCTTGCGCACAATCGCCCTTCCTACCGCTACACGCTGGCGCTCGCCTCCGGATAATTCGCGCGGCTTACGGTTCAGGAGCCGCTTGATCCCTAAAATATCCGCGGCTTCGCTTACCCTTTGAATAATTTCTTGTTTAGGAATATGCCTGAGCCGCAGCCCAAAAGACATATTCTCAAAAACAGTCATATGAGGGTAAAGCGCGTAATTCTGAAAGACCATGGCAATATCCCGGTCTTTTGCCGGAACGTCATTAACCCGCTTATTTCCTATAAAAACATCTCCGGAACTTATATCTTCAAGCCCGGCAATCATCCTTAAGGTGGTAGATTTTCCACAACCTGATGGTCCAACCAGGACCATAAACTCTTTATTCTCAATACCCAGGTTAACATTATTCACCGCCATTACATTTCCTGGGAAGACTTTACAAACATTTTTTAAGCTTACCTGAGCCATTTAATTACTCCTTATGTTTAATCCAGAAAAATCCTCGGAAGCCTTAGCGAACGAGGGTACACTCCTTTAACAGAAAAGTAGATTGAAACCCTAATTATTATACAGATTTAGCCGAAATAATCAAGCAATTGGCTGAGATTATTTTTCATATTCTTACGATGCACAATCATATCAATAAGCCCATGGTCTAATAAAAACTCCGAACGTTGAAAACCAATAGGCAATTTCTGCCTTATAGTCTGCTCAATTACCCGCGGTCCGGTAAAACCGATCAGGGCATTCGGCTCAGCCATGATTATATCTCCTACCCCGGCGAATGAAGCCATGATCCCGGCCATAGTCGGGTTAGTAAGCACAGAAACATAGAGCAACCTTGCTTTACGATGGTATGCTAAAGCTGCGCAGGTTTTAGCCATCTGCATCAGGCTATACATCCCTTCATACATACGCGCCCCGCCTCCCGAACCAGAAACAATAATCACAGGCAGTTTGTTCTTGGTGGCAAATTCAATAGCCCGGGTGATTTTTTCTCCTACCACTGAACCCATAGACCCCATGATAAAACGGGAATCGGTTACGGCGATAACCGCAGGCTTTGCGTTAATTTTACCTTCACCGGAAATGACTGCATCTTTGAGCCCGGTTAAATCCTGGTCCTGTTTCAGTTTTTCCTTATAAGTCTTTGGCCCTTTAAAATCAAGAGGGTCGACAGAAAACATATCTTTATCAAATTCGGAGAATGTGTCTTTATCAAATAAGGTGTTTATCCTTTCGTAAGCAGTCAGGCTAAAATGATAGTTGCATTTTGGGCAAACCTTGAGATTTTCCTCTAAAGTTTTATTATAAAGGGTTTCCAGGCAACCTTCGCACTTCGTCCATAAGCCATCCGGTATCTCTTTCTTTTTTACCCGTACTATCGTATATTTTGGTTTACCGAATAAAGCCATATAGTTTAGTAAACGTTAACCCTTACTCTCCTCTAGTTTATTCACAACCAGCCCTGAAAGCACTTTAGGATAAAAATAAGTGGACTTTGGAGGCATCTTGTTGCCGCCTAAGGCAACATTAATTATCTGGCCTATCTTAACCGGATTCAGAAAAAAGGCAATCTTCAGAGGGTCTCCATCCACCTCATTAATGAACTCTTCAGGATCAGGGTTATACCTTACGCTAGGCAGGTTATTTAAATCAAAACTTAAGATATTCTTTAATACAAGGAAATTAAGGATAGCCACATCCAGCGTCCTGTACTCCTTAGGCTTATCTGCAATTAATTTATCCAGGATTTTTATATTCTTCAGGCGTAAAAGAAAATATTTTTTATCCTTATATACCCCTAAAAGGTGCTCAGTGCAACCCGCCTTTTCCATAAGAAAGAAGAACCTGACCTTATCTTTAACCTGGTCTACATCAAAGTATTCCTTGGCCCTTAAGATAAAATCCTGCAAGTTTAATTCATTGTTTAGTTTAAATAAACGGTGAATAGGGGAAATGGACAGTCCGCGGGGATCCGTATTGGTAAAATATGACAGATGGTAATTAAAATCTTCCTCTCCCGTAAACTGCTCCCCCAATTTCTCGCGCATAAGGTCGCGGTAAGCGCAGGCAACTTCATAGCGATGATGGCCGTCTGCGATAAACATGTTTTCATTTTCCATACTAGCTTCAACCATCTCCAGGAGTGCCGGCTCATCCAAGCGCCACAATTTATGCAAAGTTTTCTCGTCGTCAACAACTTCAATAAAAGCTTCATTAGAACAAATATACTTTTGGAATATACGCTGGATAATCCGTTTCTTATCCAGAAAAATAACAAAAATAGGGCTTAAGTTCGCTTTTACCTGTTTAAGCAGCTTAAAACGGTCTTCTTTAGCCTCCATATGGGTATTTTCATGCCCAAAAACAGCAGAGCCATTTTCATCTCCCAGCCTGAGCAAGGAAATAAACCCCAAGCGGGTTTTTTTCTCCCCCCGGATAATATACTGCTGGCTGTAAAAATAAACGGCTGGCCGTTCATCCTGAATAAGTATCTTCTCTTTAAGCCAATCGCGGAATATGGCTGCAGAACGGCGATATTTATCATCACCGGCAGCATCTTTAGGAAGGTCCATGTGGATAAAATTGTATTCGCTGCGCTCATGGTAAGTTTGCTGAGCAGCTGGAGATATTACATCATACGGAGGGCAAACAACCTGATTAAAATCGCTAATCTTCTCCGGGTTATAAACTACAGCTTTAAAGGGCTTTATCTTGGTCATTAAATATAGAATAGCAAAATAACTGACTTAATTACGTAAAGATAATTTTACCACATATAATAATAAAAACAATATTTTTAAAGGTTTTTTACGCGGATCAGTGGCCGGGACAACCAGAGCAACCCTGCTGCGCCTTAGGGCATGTTTTCTTGTAATCTGTGGCATAAAAGCCAGGGCCCTTAAAAATAAAACCTCCCGCGCTGCTAATTAACTTCTTGACCTTTTTTGAACATTTAGGGCATTTAGTTATCGGTTTGGCTTTTATGCTCTGCAAAACTTCAAATTTATGTTTGCAGGACAGGCATTCATACTCATATGTAGGCATATCTTCCCTCTTTTATCTAAATGTTTTCTTAAACTTGTCGGTAAAACTCTCCCTGCTCCTAAGATCTTCTCCGTTAAGGCTGGCAAACTCCTCAATTAACTGTCTCTGCCGGCTTGACAGCTTTACCGGAATTTCTATATCCACTCTCACCAGTTCATCTCCCATATCATGGGAATGCAGATCCGGCAACCCTTTCCCTTTAAGCCGGAAGGTCTTGCCGCATTGGGTGCCTGGAGGTATCTTCATAGTAAGTCTTCCCTCTAAGGCAGGTACATCTACTTCCCCTCCTAAAACAGCCTTGGCCATACTTATACTAACTGATGTAGCAATATCATTATGATGCCTTTCAAAAATACTATGTGACCTTACTTCAATAACAACATAGAGGTCGCCGCGGCTGTTTACGCCGGCTTCCCCTTCCTGACGCACGCGTAACTGAGAACCAGTATCCACTCCCGCGGGAATCTTAACTTTAATCTTTTTAGTAACCTTAACCCTGCCTTCTCCCCGGCAATCCGGGCAAGGGGATTGAATAACTGAACCTTCCCCCCCACAACGAGAGCAAGTCTGGGCCAATTGAAAGAAACCGTTTGAAACAACTGTCCTGCCTGAGCCTTTGCATTGAGGACAGGTATTTCTTTTTGTCCCTGCCTTTGCCCCGCTACCGCCACAACTAGTGCAAGTTTCGTAACGCGGCACAGTAATTATCTTTTCAACTCCCTGGGCAGCTTCTTCAAGCGAAATATCCATCGCAATCTGCAGGTCCCTGCCGCGGCGCCTGGCAGACTGGCCTCTTGTTTGCCTTCCTCCGCCAATATCAAATCCTAAATCTCCGAATATCTCCTCAAATATACTGCCTCCGGAGCTGAACCCTCCCCCCATATCCCTAAAAATACTGCTGAAATCAGCGCCCTTAAAGATATCCTCCTGGGCATATTTTTGATCAATACCAGAATGCCCGTATTTATCATAGAGGTCCCGCTTAGCGGAGTCTGAAAGCACGGCATAAGCTTCGGAAACTTCCTTAAACTTCTCCTCGGCTTCTTTCTTTTGTTCCGCAGGTACACGGTCAGGATGAAATTTGAGCGCCATCTCACGGTAAGATTTTCTTATATCTTCCGCGGAAGCGCTTTTAGAAACACCTAATATTTCGTAATAATCTCTTTTACTGCTCATGTTCAATCAAAAGAATAGGGTAGTTAGTAGGTAGTAGTTAGCAGATAGGACTTCCCTAAATCCTGTCTGCTATCTACTACCTACCCGCTATCTTACTTCTTATCGTCCTCTTCCTTGTATTCAGCGTCAATAATATCTTCACCACCGGGTTGAGCAGGGCCTTCCTGTTGAGCTTGGGCCTGTTCCTGCTGCGCGCCAGTATCAGAAGATTGTTTAGCCCCTGCCTGCTGTTTAGCAGCAGCCTGCTTGTAAATCTCTTCAGCAAGCTTATGAGAAACCTTGGTCAACTCATCCATCCCCTTCTTAACCCGTTCAATATTCTTGTCTTTTATCGCGGATTTTAAATCATTGGTCTTAGCCTCAATATCCGCACGTTCAGCCTGGCTCACCTTATCTCCATAATCCTTTAAGGATTTTTCGGTAGCATATATAAGGTTATCCGCCTGGTTTATTGTCTCAACCTCTTCCTTTTTCTTGGAATCATCAGCCGCATACTTTTCAGCATCACGCACCATTTTATCAATCTCTTCTTTAGAGAGCTTCTTGGGCGCGGTGATTTTTATAGACTGTTCTTTTCCTGTACCCAGGTCTTTGGCTGAAACGTGCACAATACCATTGGCGTCAATATCAAAAGCAACTTCTACTTGCGGAACGCCTCGCGGAGCAGCCGGTATTCCAACCAGGTCAAACCTGCCCAGCTCAACATTGCCTTCGGCATCGGCAATCGCGCGCTCGCCCTGGATAACCCTGATAGTTACCGCTGTCTGGTTATCCGCAGCAGTAGAAAATACTTGAGACTTGCGTGTAGGAATCGTGGTATTTCTCTCAATCAACTTAGTATTCACTCCGCCTAAAGTTTCAATACCTAATGACAGTGGCGTAACATCAAGCAGCAAAACATCCTTTACTTCGCCTTTAATGATCGCCGCCTGCACAGCCGCGCCTAAAGCCACGCACTCCATTGGATCAACCCCGCGCTCTATTTTCCTGCCTGTATAATCCTCAACAAACTTCTGCACAATAGGCATACGCGTAGGCCCGCCAACCATAATAATCTTGTCTACGCCTTTATCGGTAAAGTTAATCCCTTCTTTTTCAAAAGCATCCTTGGCGTCCTTTAAAGCATGTTCCAAAGGCCCGCGGCAACGCTCAATAATCGGGCTAACCAGTTCCTCAAGCTTCGCCCGGTTAATTGACATAGTTAAATGCTTGGGGCCCGTAGAATCCGCAGTAATAAAAGGAAGATTGATGTCCGTATTAAGGGTGCTGGACAACTCAACTTTAGCCTTTTCTGCGGCTTCACGCAGCCTTTGCATAGCCATCTTATCGCCTTTTAAATCAATCCCTGTATCGCGCTTAAACTCCTTGGCGATATAATCAATCAGGGCATTATCCATATCCGTACCTCCCAGCTGGGTATCTCCGCTGGTTGCCATAACCTTGAAACCACCTTCTTTCCACATTTCCATAATCGTAACATCAAGTGTCCCGCCGCCTAAATCAAAAACAAGGATTTTCAATTCCTTGCCGGCTTTTTCCAAACCATAAGCAAGACAGGCAGCAGTAGGCTCATTAATAATCCTTAGCACCTTTAATCCCGCGATTTCTCCGGCATCCTTAGTAGCTGTCCTTTGATTATCATCAAAATACGCAGGGCAGGTAATTACAACCTCTTCCACTTTATCCCCAAGATACGCCTCCGCGTCCTGTTTAACTTTTTGCAGAATAAAAGAAGAGATCTGCTGAGGAGTATAATCCTTTCCATAAACCTTAAACTTATAGTCTGTACCCATCTTGCGCTTAGCGGCCTGAATTGTTCCTTCCGCGTTTATAGCTGCCTGGCGCCTTGCCGGCTCACCAACCAGACGCTGGCCGTCCTTAGTAAAAGCAACAAAGGAAGGAAACGCCTTTCCTGAAGCGACACCGGCTCCTTCAGCCGAAGGAATAATTACCGGCCTGCCGCCTTCCATAACCGCAGCTGCTGAATTTGATGTACCCAAATCAATACCGATTACTTTTGCCATAGTTAACCTCCTATTTTTTAGAAACTTGCCTACACAGGCAACACCAGCGCAACACATACTAGCGCGGGGCGCCCTGTCTATTTTTTAGAAACCTTTACTTTCGCGGTCCTGATTACCCGCTCATGCATTAAGTATCCTTTTTGTAAGACTTCCACAATTGTATTCTCCGGTAAATCCTTATTTTCTACCTGCATAAGCGCCTCATGGTAATGCGGGTCAAAAACTTTACCCTCAGCCTCAACAGGTTTTACACCATGCGTTTTAAACAATTCATAAAGGTGCGCCAGAATCATCTCAACGCCTTTTAAAAACGCATCAAGCTCCTCATGTTTTTCTTCAGCCAGGCTGATTACCCGCTCCAAATCATCCAGGACATTCAACAACTCCAAAATCATCCCTTCATTGGCATATTTAAGAAAATCCTGTTTCTCGCGATCGAGCCTCTTGCGCATATTCTCAAAATCCGCCTGGGTTCGCAAAAGCTTATCCTGAGCATCCTGAAAAAGCTGCGCCGCAGCCTTAAGCTGATTATATTCAGATTCCTTAAGCTCAACCACGCCTTCATCTTTGACTACCTTATTATCTTTATGGTTATTTTTTATATCATTCATCTTTAAATTGTGCTAAGCACATCCGTTAAAACATCAGAGATATACTCTAATGCAGGGATAATATGCCCGTATTCCATACGCATCGGCCCTAACACCGCCAGTCTTCCGGAAGGCTGATTTTTCAATTTATAAGTAGTGACGATAAGGGAGCAATTCTCCATTTCAGGGCACCCTAATTCACCGCCTATATAGATCTTTACCTTCCCCGGAAAATCACGGTTAACAATATTCAGCAGCCTGCCCTTATCTTCCATTAATCTGACCAGCAGGCGTATCTTATCCGCATCCCTGAATTCCGGCTGGTCTAATATGCGGCTGATGCCTTTATAGAATATCTTATCCTGCCATTCCAAGAACGAAACAATCCCCGCGTAATGCGTAATCTCGGAAATCACCTCAGAGGTATTCTCCAAAGCATCGTCAAGGCGGCGGATCTTCTTTTTGCACTCTTTAAGGATCCGTTTCTTCTCGTCATCAAGCAGGTCAATCTGCTGAATCAAGAAATCCACATAATAACGGTATCCTTTATCAGTAGGTATCCTGCCTCCTGAAGTATAAGGATGCTTAAGGTAGCCGGATTCATCAAGTTCAGAAAATATATTTCTTATAGTAGCTGAACTCAAATCAAACTCATCGGCAATATCTTCGGAAGCAACAGGTACAGCATCCTTAATATAGCGGTTGATCGCCGAGTTTAAAATTGACTTTCTCCGGGAATTATAATCAACACTCCGCACTTTTTTCCTCCACTTACGGCTTTTAAAGCTTTAACAACTAAGCCGTAATTTTAACACATTTTGCTGCTTTGTCAACAAAATTAGCACTTAAATCAGTAGAGTGCTAATCTTTCGCCAAAAAAAATTCATCCCTCCTTTTCCAGTATAATTTTTACTCCATGAATATTCACGCGTTTTTTCTCCATCAGGTAATGCACATACTCCAGCCTCTTTAAATCTTTCAGAGAATACAAGCGACTTTTCTTTCCTGCCCTTTTTGGGGTAACCACGCCCGCTTTATCTAATTGGCGCAGGGTCCAAACAGGAATATTTACCAGCTTGCAAACTACGCCAATTACATATACAGGCTCATCAGGGCTTATCTTGATGTTGAACACTGCCATGGCCAAGTCCTCCCCACGGTTTAAAGATACCACAACTTGAGGCTACTGTCAAGTAAAATAATTATTTTTGTTAGATAATCTAACAGATAACTTTTATGTCCTTATCTTTATTTATCTTGCTGAATAACTCCTTGGATATCCTCAAACTTATATTAATCCCCTTTTGAGTATAATCAACCTTATCCACCTTCGCCATGCGGTAAAAAAAATCTACCAGCTCCATACGGCTATGGGGAATGATTATCCTTAAACTGAGCATAAGCCCGGAAAAATATTTTTGTATCCGTTCAACTAACCCGCTTATGTTCTCTCCTGTCTTAGCCGATATAATAACAGAATTATCAAATTCATTCTTATGCACTTCCAGCCAGCTGCGCTCAGCAATAAGGTCAATTTTATTTAAAGCCACCAATACCGGTTTTTCTTTTAAGCCCAATTCATCTAAAACACTTTGTACGGCCTGGTTGTGCTGGTGCATGCGCTGATCAGAAACATCCAGCACATGTATTAATAAATCCGCATCCGCAACTTCTTCCAGTGTAGCTTTAAAAGCCTCAATTAGATGGTGCGGAAGTTCATGCAGGAAACCTACTGTATCGGAAATAATAATACTTTGCCCGTTCGGCAGCTGCAGGCTTTTTGAAAGAGGGTCTAATGTGGTAAATAACTTTTCTGAAGTGGTTTGAGCAGCATTGGTAAGCCGGTTAAGCAATGTAGATTTTCCAGCGCTGGTATACCCAACCAGGGCAACTAATGGCAAGCTATTACCCTTGCGCTTCTTATGTGTAGTCAAACGATGCGACCTGAAAGCTGCTAAATCTTCTTTTAACTTATCAATCCTCCTTCTGATCTGGCGGCGGTCAGTCTCAAGCTCAGTTTCGCCAGGCCCTCGGGTGCCGATTCCTCCCCCAAGACGGGAAAGGATTATTCCCTTGCCTATTAAACGAGGAAGAAGATATTGCAGTAAAGCCAGCTCTACCTGCATTTTGCCTTCAGGGCTTTTAGCCCGCCTGCTAAAGATGTCCAGGATTAATTGCGTACGGTCAATTGTTTTCCTGCCAAATGCATGCTCAAGGTTGCGCTGCTGCGTCCCGGATAAATCATGGCTGAGAATTACTGTATCCACATTTTCTTCGCCGGCAATAATTCCAATTTCTTCAACCTTGCCTTTGCCGATAAGATAATTGGCTGTCGCCTTATCGCAAATACAAATCACATTCTCAACCACCTCAACCCCAGCTGAAACAGCAAGCTCCTCCAGCTCTGATGAAATATCTTCAATGCGCCAGTGGTGCTTATCTGACTTAATCTGAATACTGACTAAAAGAGCTTTTTCCATATGCGTTTAGCAACACTCCCGGGAGATTCTTTATCTTTTATATTAATCCAATTTATACGCTTATCTTTTCTAAACCAGGTAAACTGGCGCTTAGCATAATGCCTGCTATTGCGCTGGATTAAACGTTTAGCTTCATCTAAAGTATACGAGCCTCTCAAATAACCTTCTAACTCACGGATTCCTATGGCGCAAAAAGCGGTCTTGCTTAATTTAAGTTTAAGCAAGCGCTTGATTTCATTAACCAGGCCGGATTTAAACATCTCGCCTACCCGCTGGTCAATCCTATTATAAAGGGCCTGCCTGTTTGCGCTCAAAGCAAACACTTTAACCTCATACTCATCTCCTAAGCCAACCCGTTTTTTCTGTAAAACAGATATGGGAAGCCCGGTTTTTATATAAACCTCCAGAGCGCGAATGACCCTCCTGGAATCATTAGGATGGATTTTTTTGGCAGACAGAGGATCAACCCTGGATAATCTCTTGAATAAATACCCGCTTCCTTTAAGTAACAATTCTTTATTCAACCCGGCGCGGATTAACTTATCTTCCGGCCCAGCCGGAAAAAGCCCATCAATTATTATGGAGTAGTAAAGCCCACTGCCTCCTACAAACAGCGGGACCTTGCCCTTCAAGAACAGCTTATCGCAAATCGCAATGGATTCCTTGCGGTATCTGGCTACATTATATTCCTTAGCCGGGTTAACTACTCCGAGCAGGTGATGTTTTATTTGTTTTCTCTGCGCAGGAGTTGGCTGAGAAGTAACAATATCCATTGAGCCGTACACCTGCATGGAATCGCAGGAAATAATTTCAGCGTTAATCTTCTTGGCTAAATGGACTGCTATCGCAGATTTGCCTATTGCGGTAGGGCCGACAAGGAAAATAATTTTCTTTTTGGGCATAAAATACTAAGGGCAGAGCTTGGTTGAAAAACCTTCAGCGGAAAGCTTATTCTCTGTATCCAGGGCCTCCATTTGTGTTTTAAACCTGCCGACCTTAACTCTATAGCCTTCGGGAGAGCCCTCAACAAAAGCAGGATAACCCATAGCTACTATTCTATTCCGGAAATTAACTGCGTTTGAGTTCTTAACAAAAAAACCGACTTGCACAGAAAATTCACCAGGCTCTTTTAAAAATGGCTCGCTACGGGGGATATCCACTCCGGGCCTTAATTCTAAACTCAGCGGAAAATCTCTTTTTAACTTTAATAAATACTCGCTGGACTGCTCCTTATTGCCTTTTCTGCTTCCAGATTGGCTCAAACGGTAGAATATAGCAGCCTTAAAAGCAGTATTAGGATTATTTTCAAGAAGCTTGCTGTAAATATCTTCTGCTTCCCTAAACTGCCCCTTAATCAAATAAATGTCAGCCGAAGATAAAGAAGCCTGCTCTTTCAGCTTGCTGATCGGGTTGTTTAAAATCCTGCGGAAACAATCCTGAGCTTGCTCTGGCTTATTTTCTTTTAGGTAACTTAAACCCAGAAGATAATTCAGCTCATCCGCCCCATGAATATTGAAACTCCCGGCCTGGTCTTGCGCCTCAAATATTACCCTGCGGTAATTTCCCTGGAGGAAATCTGCCTTTAAAGCATCCAGGCTGGCCGGCCAACCGGCTGCCGGACAAACGAATACCGCCAAAACTATGATATAAATTACTAATTTCTGTTTACGCATTTTTAATTTTTAGTTTATTAGAAATTCCCCTTTGCAAATCGAGTATCTTTTTATGCCGTCTTTCCTTGTCCTCTTTGCTTAGCATATCAGCTAACTTTGCCGCTTCTGTATTCGGCCGGGGAGAGTATTTAAAAATATAGGCTGCGTTAAATTCTACACCCTTAATCAAATCGCAAGTCTCTTTAAACTCTTTATCGCTCTCTGTAGGAAACCCCACAATAATATCAGTAGTCAAGAGGCCTCCTCTAACAATTTTACGATAAGAATCAATTAAAGCCAAGTATTCTTTTGTTGAATAACCCCGGTTCATAAGTTTAAGAATTCTGTCTGAGCCTGACTGCAAAGGCAGGTGCAGGGATTTAGCTAGCTTATCTAAATCCCAGATAGCCTTAAAAAATTCAATATTGGCATCTTTAGGATGAGAAGTAAAAAAAGCCATATGTTTTAATCCTTTCAAGGCATTAATTTTTTTTAACAGCTTGGTAAAATTGATTGCGCCGTCTTGATAGGCATTAACATTCTGCCCTAAAAGAGTAATCCCGCTAACCCCTTTTGAAATAATCTCCTCTATCTCTATAAGTATATCTTTGTGTTTACGGTGGCGCAAAGGCCCGCGTACATAAGGCACCACGCAATAAGAGCAAAAATTAGAACACCCTTCGGATATGACTACATGAGCATGGTCCTTTTCCTGTAAAAAACCCGTATGGTAAATCTCCTCCGGCCGCGCCCTGCCGTCGGTCTCCCAGATCTTTCTTTCAAAAAGGCTTTTAGCTGGCAGATGATAACTGGCGGCAGATAATAACTGGCGGATAATTCCCGGTATCTTATCAATATCCTGCGGGCCAACGACAAAATTAACGGTTGCCTCGCGCTGAAATGCGCGTTCTTTATAATTCTGAGCCATACATCCGGCTAACCCGATTATCTTAGACCCCTTGTAGCTGCCGATCAAGCTCCAGACTCTGTCTTCGGCATGCTGGCGAACAGAACACGTATTAAATATTATAATATCCGCCTCTTTATCAGAATCGCAAACTTTATAGCCAGCCTTCTTTAATAGGCCGCAGATTACTTCAGAGTCCCGCACATTCATCTGGCAGCCGAAGGTACGCAAAAGGATACGTAGCTTCTTCTTGCCTTTTTCTCCGGTTTCGGCTCTATTTTCGCTTGTTTCAGCCATTTTAGCCCTTCCTCATAGCACATTTTCCAAGGTTGGTTGA
>Ga0172375_10002087_pt1 | contig 31562 bp, 26 predicted proteins | sample LakKiv1m_FD_114537 | JGI IMG/M metagenome (GOLD analysis project Ga0172375, IMG submission 114537) | Freshwater microbial communities from Kabuno Bay, South-Kivu, Congo - kab_092012_11.1m | ecosystem: Environmental > Aquatic > Freshwater > Lake | place: Democratic Republic of the Congo... | reverse complement strand
CGCGTGCCAGCAGTGCATGAAGCTCAGCTGCCCGTCGCTCCACCATGTCGAAGCCGAGCACAAGGGCCGGCACAAGGTCGCGATCGACAGCGAGACGTGCACCGGGTGCTCGCTCTGCGCGCAGCTCTGTAAACCGGGCGCGATCAAGAAGGCAGGTGACGCATGAGCGGCGAGCGGTCGGACTCGGCGGCGCCGAACGCCTGCGCCGTGCACTACGCGGGCGGCCTGGTCGACGACATCATGGTGGTCGGGGTCGGCGGCCAGGGCGTGATCGTCGCCGCCGCGGTCATCGCCGACACGGCGCTGCTGCACGGCGATCTCGAGGTGAAGCTCAGCGAGACTCGCGGGATGAGCCAGCGCGGCGGCAGCGTCAGCTCGCACATCCGCATCGGCAAGACCGTCGTGGCGCCGAGCATCAGCCCCGGCGAGGTCGACTACCTGCTTGCCTTCGAGCAGGCCGAGGGCCTGCGGCTGGCGCCGTCGGTCGTCCCCGGCGGCGTCGCCATCGTGAACACGCAGCAGATCGTCCCCCCGCTCGCCTCGCAGGGCGAGTTCGCCTACCCGTTCGACGCCGTCGCGCGCATGGACGACGGCTCCCGGCGGGTGATCGCCCTGGACGGCAACGCGATCGCCGTCGAAGTCGGTGACCTCAAAGTGGCCGGCATCGTCCTCGTCGGGGCTCTGTCGACGCATCTCCCGTTTGACGTCGGCACCTGGCAGGAGGCGCTCGTCCGCAATGTGCCGCCGAAGTGGAAAGAGCTGAACTTCGCCGCCTTCTCGGCCGGCCGGCAGGCGGGAGCGTGAGCGCCGGGAACCCGGGCGGCGCGGCGGCAGGCGGCGCGGCCGCGAGCGCGAGCGCCGCAGCCGAGAACGCCGCAGCCGACGAACGCCCGTACTTCGACCCGCGGAACGAGACGCTCGAGCCCGGCGCCCTGCGGGCGCTTCAGCTCGAGCGTCTTCAGGCCGTCGTTGCCCATTCGTACCAGGCCAGCCCCGTGTACCGGGAACTGTGCCGCGGGGCCGCCGTCGAGCCGGCGGACGTCCGCACGCTGGACGACGTCCGCCGGCTCCCCTTCATCGACAAGCACACCCTGCGCGACCACTACCCGGCCGGTCTGCGCACCTGTGGCCTGGACAACATCATCGAGGTCCACAGCACCTCCGGCACGACCGGCAAGCCCACGCCCATCTGGGCGTCGCGCAAGGAGATGGACCTCTGGTCCGAGCGCAACGCCCGCACCATGTGGATGATCGGCCTGCGCCCCGGCGACCTGCTGCAGAACATGTTCGGCTACGGCCTTCCGACCAGCGTCGGCCTTCAGTACGGCGCCCAGCACGCCGGCATCGGCGTGGTGCCGGCCGGCATCGGCCGCCAGGAGCTGCTCATCGACCTGATAGTCGACCTCGGCGTGACCGCCATCTGCACGACGCCGTCCTACGGCCTCTACCTGGCCGAGAAGGCCCTCGAGCGAGGGATCGACCTGGCGACCGACTCCAGGCTGCGCGTCGGCCTGTTCGGCGCCGAGCCCTGGCCCGAGTCCGGCCGCGAGCGCCTCGCCGCCGCGATGGGCGTGGATGCCTTCAACGAGTACGGCATGGGTGAGTTCCTGGGCCCGGGCATGGCCGCCGAGTGCCCGGTCAAGCAGGGCATGCACGTGTGGTCCGACCATCTGCTGGTGGAGTGCATCGACCCGGAGACGCTCGAGCCGGTCGCCGACGGCGCTCCCGGCGAGCTCGTCTGGACGTCGCTCACCAGCGACTCGACGGCGATGGTCCGCTACCGCAGCCACGACATCAGCTCGCTGAGCTGGGAACCGTGCGCCTGCGGCCGCACCCACCCGAAGATCGGGCGCATCACCGGCCGCAGCGACGACGCCCTCTCCATCGGCGGGCTCGTCGTGTTCCCGAGCCAGATCGAGGAGGTGCTGGTCCGCCACGACGAGTTCGGCAGCAACTTCTGCATGGTCGTCGAGAACGTGAGGAATCTCGACCGCCTGACGCTGCAGGTCGAGATCCGCGGGCTCGACGAGATGAGCGACGAGGCGCAGGCCAGACTGGCCAAGGCGCTCGTCGCCGGGGTCAAGGCGACCGTCGGCGTGACGCCGAAGATGGAGCTGCACGCGCCGTACGCGTTGCCGCGCGACACCGCGGGTCAGGGCAAGACCGCCTGTCACCGCGTCGACGACCGGCGCGGGTGCTGAGCCTGCGGCGCCGATCAGGCACTTCCTCACCCGCGCGTGACGAGCGATGCGCGACTGTCAAGCCCTGTCGGCCCGGCTCCTACGCCGCGCCTCGCCCGGGAGCGCCTTCGCGCGTGTCCCGGGACGCCTATTCCCGTCCAGCATGTGAGACGCGAGACCAACGGCCTTGTGACCGCCGTGGCCGCCGTTCATGATTGCGGGGGCGGCCTCAGGGCGCCTCTACGCGCGACTCGGAACACCGTGAGCCCGAGGACCACTTCGGTCGCTCGCGCGGATGGACTGCACGAGAAGGGAGCCTTGATGGAGCTGACGAGCCTCGAGCGCGACATGCTGGCGGGCGAGCACGGTGAAGGCACCGCGCTGGCGATGAAGGTCCAGGTCGGTACCGGCAGGGCGTTCTACGCCAAGCGCATGGTGCCCATCACCCGCGCCCACGTCGCGGCCAGCGCCCAGGAGGGCGACGTCTACTTCGTCACCAAGCTGGTCGACCTCGGCGCGCGCTGCCTCGTGTCTCCCACGACCAACCCGAGCATGGATCTCGCCTACGTCGACGACCACCTTTCGTCGCTGACGGGCGAGGGCCGCGCAAGGGTCGAGGCGAGCAACGAGGCCTATCGGCGCATCGGTGCCACCCTGACGTTGAGCTGCACCCCCGAGCTTGAGAAGAACGTGCCGTCCTTCGGCGAGGTCGTGGCCTTCTCGGAGTCCTCGGCCACGCCGTACGTGAACTCGGTACTGGGCGCGCGCAGCAATCGGGAGTCGTCGATCAGCGCCCTATGCGCGGCCGTCACCGGCCGCGTGCCGGAGTACGGCTACCTGCTCGACGAGAACCGTCGCGCTGAGATCCTCGTCGAGGTGGAGGCAAAGGTCGACGACGATTTCGACTGGAGCCTTCTGGGCTACGCCTACCCGCAGAAATACAAGGGCGCCGAAGTCCCGGTCTTCACCGGCATCGACAAGCGCCCCACTCCAGAGGGTTTTCTGCAGTTCGGCGCCGAGCTCGCCACCTCCGGCGCCGTCGCCATGTATCACGTCGCCGGCATCACACCCGAGGCGCCGACCGTGGCGGCGGCCTTGGGCGGCAACGCCGTCAAGGAGCGCGTGACGATCACGGATGCCGACCTCGACCGCGTGCGCGAGCAGTTCAGCGGCGAGCCGGGTCCCATCGAGTACGCCATGCTGGGTTGCCCGCACCTCACCATCCGCCAGGTCGGCGAGATCGCCGCCCTGGTCAACGGCAAGCGTCTCGCCGTCGACACCTGGATCCTCGTGAGTTCGCTCACCCGCGAGCTCGCCGAGCGCATGGGCTATCTCAGCGTCATCCATCGCGCGGGTGGGCACGTGGTCGCCGACACCTGCATGGACATCCCCGGCTGCTGGGATACCTACTACGGCAGGCCCGGAGTGACCGAATCGCAGAAGTGCGCCTTCTACTGTCAGGTCTACGGGCAGCGCTACGCCGTACGGCCCCTGGCGCAAGCCATCCAGGCGGCCCTCACGGGAGAGGTGGTCAAATGAGCGAGCTGGAGTATGCGTGCCGGCCCATCTCGGAGGGCGCCGGCGAAGGTGAGGCCCTGCTGTCCACGGACGCGCTGTGCTTCGCCCTGTGCGAGCCGGACACAGGCTGCGTCCTGGAGAAGGGGCACTGCCTCGACGGCCGCAGCGTCGCCGGCAGGATCCTCGTCATGCCGACCGGCAAGGGCAGTTCGGTCGTGCAGGCCGACGGCCTCTACCGGCTGATCATCAAGGGGACCGCCCCGGCGGCCGTCATCATCCAGACACCGGAGCCCGTGCTCGTCTCGACCATCATCGCCATGGAGGTCCCGCTGGTCGACACCGTCGATCCTGCCTTCTACGACGAAGTCGAAGACGGCGACCACATCCGCGTGGACGCGGTCGCCGGCAGTGTCGTGCTCACGAAGGCGAGCGCCGCGACCGACGAGGGGGACGCATGAGATTCCTTCCGGCTATCGAAGGCATCGTACCGTACACGCCCGGCACCCCGATCGAGACCGTGATGCGCGAGTACGGGCTCACCGAAGTGGTCAAGCTCGCCTCCAACGAGTTCCCTTTGCCGCCCTTCGCCGAGGTGAAGGCGGCCGTCATGGCGGCGTTCGACGATGTCAATCGCTACCCCGACGGCGACTGTCTGGACCTGCGCCAGGCGCTCGCGCAGCGCTTCGGGCGGCCTCTCGAGGAGATCGCCGTCGGCAACGGCATGGATGACCTGCTGGAGCTCCTCGGCGACGCCTTGCTCGATCACGGCGACGAAGTCGTCTTCGCGGATCCGTCGTTCATGCTGTACGAGAGCATCTGCACGCGTCGCGACACCACCGCGGTGATGATCCCGTTGTTGCCGGACTTCGGCCACGACCTCGACGCCATGGCCGCCGCGGTCACGCCGCGCACGAAGATGGTGATCGTGTGCAACCCCAACAACCCGACGGGCAACTACCTGCCGGCGACCGAGATCGCGGCCTTCGTCGACAAGGTGCCCGAGGATGTCCTCATCGTGATCGACGAGGCGTACCACGAGTTCGTCGCCGCCGACGATCGCGACGACACGCTGAAGATCTTCGCGGAGAAGCCCAACGTGTGCGTCTTCCGAACGTTCTCGAAGGTCTACGGTCTCGCCGGCCTTCGCGTGGCCTACGGCCTGTGCCCGGTGGTCGTGAGGGACGCGCTGGACAAGGTCCGCCAGCCGTTCAACGTCAACCGGCTTGCGCAGGTCGCCGCGCTCGAGGCGCTCAAGCACGAGGATCAGGTTCTCGAGCGCAGTCGTATGGTCATCGAGACCCGGGAGTACCTCCAGGACGTTCTCGTGAGCAAGGGCCGGAAGGTCGTGCCCAGCGAGACGAACTTCGTCTTGGTCTCCATCGAAGGCCTGAGCGTGCCTCAAGAGAAGGTCTGCGAGGCTCTCATGGCCCTCGGTGTCATCGTCCGCGACGGTAACGGCCTGGGCTGTCCGGGGTGGGCGCGCGTCAGCGTGGGCACGCGCGACGAGATCGACATCTTCCTTGAGCGGCTGCGGTCGCTCGAGCGGCCGGCCGCGCTTTGACGGGGCGGGTGCGCCGGCCGGACGCACGCCACGAGCAACACGGGAGCACATGACGTGAAGGACCTTCGCAACGCCTCGCGAGTCGGCCATCTCCAGTTCCTCAGCGAGGCCGCCAAGCGCGACATCTACGTGGCCGTGCTCGAGATCCTCGGCAAGGTCGGGATGCTCGTGCATCACGACGAGGCGAGAGCCATGCTTGTGGACGCGGGCTGCACGCTGACCGCCGACGAGCGCGTGCTGATGCCTCGTCACCTCGTCGAACAGGCGCGTCTCTCCGTGCCGCACGTGGTCGACGTGTACGACCGCTCCGGCGAGCCGGCCATGGAGCTCGGAGGGTACAACAGCTACTTCGGCACCGGGTCGGACCTCATGTCCACCTACGACCTCGACACGGGGGAGCACCGGCCGAGCGTCCTCGAGGACGTCCGTCGCGCCGCCCGTTTGTGCGACGCGCTGCCGAACCTGGACTTCGTCATGAGCTCGGCTCATCCGACCGACCGGGACCCCCATCACGCGTACCTCCTGAGCTTCCAGGCGATGATGGAGAACAGCACCAAGCCGTTGGTCATGACCGCCGAGAACGCCCGCGACCTCGAGGTGATGGTCGACATCGCCCGTGAGCTGCGCGGCGGCGACGAGCGGCTTCGCCAGAAGCCGTACTTCGTGGTCTACAACGAGCCGATCAGCCCTCTCGTCCACCCCGTCGACAGCATTGCCAAACTGCTGCTGTGCGCCGACACCGGCGTGCCGTCGATCTACTCGCCGGCGCCGCTCGCCGGGGCCACGGCTCCGATCACCGTCGCCGGCCACACCGCCCAGGGAGTGGCCGAGTGCCTGTTCGGCATGGTGGTGCATCAGCTGCGCAGCCCCGGAGCGCCGTTCCTCTTCGGCATCGGCTCGGCCGTCCTCGATATCGCGACCGCCCAGTCGAGCTACAACGACCTCGGCTATCTGACCGGCTACATGTGCGCCGTCGAGATGGCCAAGTGGCTGGACATCCCCAACTGGGGCAACGCCGGCACGAGCGACAGCCACCTGCCGGACGCGCAGGCCGGCATGGAGGCCACGCAGATCACGTTCCTCGCCATGCAGGCAGGCTCCAACCTCGCCCACGACGTCGGCTATCTCGATTTCGGGCTCACGTGCTCTCTCGAGCAGATCGTGATCGTCGACGAGTTCATCGCCATGAACCGGCGCCTTCTTGGGGGCGTCCCGGTCGACCGTGACAGCCTCGCCGTCGAGACGATCGCGCAGGCCGGCCCGGGTGGCCACTTCATGGGGAGCAAGCACACGCGTCGCCACATGCGCGACGTCCAGTGGCGGCCCGGCATCCTGAACCGTCAGGGGCGCGACGGCTGGCTGGCGGACGGCGGCCTCGACCTGGCCGCTCAGGCTCGCGTCAAGGCCCTCCACCTGCTGGGCGCGCATGAGATGCCGGCTCTGCCGCCTCAGGTGGCTGTCGCGGCGGAGCGACTCATCGGCGACTTCATCGCGTCGACGGACTCATGAGCCTGGGTCCGTTGAGCGTCGCGCGGCCCGGGAGGGTCGTGCGTGCGGCGCACTAGAGCGGAAGCGGACCAGCTGTGCAGGTGACCATCGTCGGCAACAGCGCAGCCGCCCTGAGCGCGCTCGACAGCTTCCGCGAACGCGATCAGGAGGCATCGGTCACGCTCGTCTCCGCCGAGCCGGGTCCCGCGTACTCCCGCGTGCTGCTGCCGTACTACCTGCGCCGACGGCTCTCGTACGAAGGCGTGTTCATCCGGCGGATGGACGACTACGCGCGCCTGCGCGCGGCGACGGAGTTCGGCGTCCGCGTGGAGCGTGTCGACCCCGCGAGGCGCGAGCTCCAGCTCGCCGATGGGCGCCGCCTCGGCTTCGACCGGCTCCTGCTCGCCACCGGGTCCGCCCCGGCGCGGCCGCCGATCCCCGGGCTCGAAGGTCCGGGCATCCACTCGCTGTGGACCCTGGACGATGCCATGCGGCTCGATCCGCTGTTTCGCGAGGGCGCACACGTCATGGTCCTCGGCTCCGGTTTCGTCGCCCTTCAGGGGGCTTGGGCCGCCGTGCAGCGAGGGCTCCGGGTCATCGTGGTGGAACTGCTCGACCAGATACTGCCCCGCGTTCTGGACGCAGCGGCGGCGCGGATCCTTCACGAGCAACTCCTGGCGTACGGCGTCAACGTTCGCACGGGGACGCGGACCGACGGCCTCGAGACCGACCGGTGCGGCAGGGTGCGCGTCTCGACCGGCGGCGCGGGACCGTTCACGGTCGACGCCGTCATCGCGGCCACCGGCGCGCGACCCAACGATGCGCTACTGCCGGAGTGCCTCGAGCCGGGCCGAACGGGCATCCCGGTCGCCGACACCATGGAGACCGGCGTGGACGGCGTGTACGCCGCCGGAGACGTGGTGCGGGGTCCGACCGCCTCCGGTGGACCGCGCGAGATCCACGCCCTGTGGCCGACGGCGGTCGAGCAGGGCCGGGTGGCCGGCGCCAACCTCGCCGGAGCCGGCCTCTCCTATGCCGGCAGCCTGAGCATGAACGTCACCGAGATGTTCGGGCTCACGGTGGCCTCGCTCGGCCGCTTCGTCGAGAGTGACGGCGACGACGTGTTCGAGTCGCGCGACCTTCCGGGTATCCGGTACCTGAAGCTCGTATTCCGGGCCGGCGTGCCCGTGGGTGCCATCTCACTGGGAGAACCCGAAGGGGCGGCGCTTCTGGGCCGTCTCCGTCCCTTTGTGCGTCAGAAGCGACCACTGGGAGATCTGCCGGCCTTTCTCGAGGGAAGGGATCTGGACTGGAGGCTCTTGGGCCTCGGCGGGATCCGCACGACGGCTCTCGCTCCCGAGGCGTCGAAGGAGAAGGCAGCATGCGCATCGTCGTCGTAGACCCGGATTCGTGCGTCGCGTGCCGCAACTGCGAGTACGCGTGTGCCTATCGCCAGAACGGCGATTTCGCCAGGAGCGCTTCACACATCCGTGTGAACTTCTACCCGGAGGAGCGGGCGTGCGTCCCCTTGACCTGCATGCACTGCGCCAAAGCCGGGTGCCTGGAGGTGTGCCCTGCTGCGGCGATCAGCCGCGATCCGGAGACCGGCGCGGTGGAGGTCGACGAGACCCGCTGTGCCGGATGCAAGATGTGCCTGCTTGCGTGCCCGTACGGCAACGTTCACTTCGATAAAGTGGCCAGTGTGAGCCGCAAGTGCGACCTGTGCGGAGGCGACCCGATGTGCGTGCGCTCCTGCACAGCTGGGGCTCTGCAGTTCGTCGAAGCGGACGAGGCGGTCGACCGTCGCCGCGAGGCGGTCGACGCCAGGCTCAGACGCATCCTTCATCTTGACAAGGCAGAGAAGTAGATGGCGCAGGAACGGGAGATCCAGCAGACGCTCTGCCGGATGTGCGACGACCGCTGTGGCATCGACGTCCATCTCGAGGACGGCCGCATCATCGACATCCTGGGCAACAAGGACCACCTCTGGAACCGCGGCCGGCTCTGCGTGAAGGCCCGTGCGGCGGTGGACATGGTCTACCACCCGGACCGCATCCTCACTCCGCTGAAGCGGACCGGCGGCGGCTGGCAGGAGATCGCTCTGGAGCAAGCGCTCGACGAGATCGCGGCGCGTCTCGCCGAGATCGGCGGACGGCATGGCCCGCGCAGCATCGCCGTCTGGAAGGGCGAGGCGATCGGATTCGGCCAGCAGGAAGACCTGGCCCGCCGGTTCATCCACGCTCTCGGCAGCCCCAACTACCTGTCCAATGACTCGATGTGCTACGCCTCGCGCTATCTGGGCTTCACGCTCGTGGACGGGGGTTGGCCCGTCCCGGATCTCGAGAACTCCCGCTGCATCGTCCTCTGGGGCGCGAACCCGCCCTTCGCGCATCCCAACATGACCCAATACATCACCGCGGCGCGCCGACGAGGCGCGACGCTCATCGTGGTGGATCCGCGGCTTTCGGCGATCGCCCGGCGCGCCGACATCCACGCCGATCTGCGCCCCGGCACGGACGGCGCCCTCGCCTGGGGGCTTGTCCATCAAATCGTGGAGATGGGCGCCTACGACAAGGACTTCGTCGCACGGCACACGGTCGGCTTTCCCAGAGTGCTCGAGTACGCCAGGGCGTTCACCCCCGAGGCCGTGGAGAAGGAGACGGGGGTACCGGCGACGACGGTCCGCGCCATCGCGCGAGCGATGGCGGGCGCGGCTCCGCACGTGGCGGCATACGTCGGCAATGGTCTCGAGCATCACGAGAACGGCGTCAACAACATTCGCGCCGTCGCGATGCTCGACGGTTTGCTGGGTGCCCTGGACCGGGAGGGCGGCACCTTCTTCAGAGGGGCGCCGCCGCTCCGCGAGCTGACCTTGTACGACGACGTTCCGCTGACGCACCTGGGTCCGCTCGGCGCCGATCGCTTCCCGGTGCTCTACGACAAGCGTCGGGAGTGCCACACCATGACGGCCATGGAAGCGATCCTCCACGACGATCCGTACCCGCTCCGGGCGATGATCGTGACAGGCGCGAACCCGGCCGCGACCAACCCGAACTCCACCAAGGTTCTGGAGGCGCTGGAGTCTCTGGATCTGCTCGTCGTGCGCGACCTCTTCATGAGCGAGACCGCCGCCGTGGCCGACTACGTGCTGCCGGCGGCCTCGTTCCTCGAGCGCACCGAACTGCACGCCCACGCGAAACACCAGATCGTGAGCTTGACGCGCAAGGTCGTCAGTTGGCCCGGGGTGCAGGGCGAGTACGATTTCTGGCACGACCTGGCCTGGCGTCTCGGCATCGGCGACTCGTTTCCCTGGGACGACGAAACGGCGCTCAACAGGTGGCTGCTCGAACCGACGGGTCTCTCTCTCGAAGAGCTGGCTGCGCATCCCGAAGGGGTGGAGTACGGCTCTGCTCGCCCGGGGGGCTGGAGGGAGCACGGGTTCGAGACGCCGTCGGGCAAGGTCGAGTTCACCTCCGAGTACCTCAAGGATCTGGGGTTCGACGAGCTCCCGGTGTACCTGAGTCCCGCCTACGTTGACGAACCCGACCAGGAGTACCCGTTCGTGCTCATCACCGGCGCGCGCAAGCTCCTCTACCTGCACAGCCGGTTCCGCAACATCCCCCGCTTCCTCACCGCCATCCCCGGCCCCGAGGTGGAGATGCATCCGTCGGATGCCGTTGCGCTCGGGGTCAAGGATGGCGACGAGGTCCGGGTCGTCTCGCGGGTCGGTTCCGTGCGGATCCCCGTCAAGGTCATGTCGCCCAGCGAGATCCCGCCGGGGACGCTTCAGATCACGCACGGCTGGAAGGACGCGAACGTGAACCTCATCACGCATGACGACCGCTTCGATCCCATCAGCGGCTTTCCGCTGATGAAGTCGGTGGAGGTGCGCGTCGAGAAGGGCACGAGAGGCCCGGACGCGCTGGGCGGCGTGGCGTGAGCACTGCACCAGGCGGGGGCGGACCCGAGGCGGCGGCGTCCATCGACGGCGTCCTCTGCGATGCCCGTCAGGCCACCATCCCCATGTACGATGACGGCCTGCTGCGAGGCGATGGCGCCTTCGAGTACCTGCGCTGCTATGCCGGTCGCCCGTTCACGCTCGTCCAGCATCTCGACCGTCTCGAGACGACCTGCGCGACGCTTCGCCTTCCCTGCGCGCGCGAGCTTCTCGAGCAGGAGATCGCCGCGCTTCTCGCGTGGGCCGGTCCGGTCTTCACGGATCTGCGCATCGTGCTCACACGCGGCGGCAGGCGCATCGTGTTCCTGGAGCCGTATCTCGACTGGCCGCCCTCGCGCCTGGCGTTCGTCACCGACACACCGCGGCTGGTGCTCGCCGGCGCCAAGAGCCTCTCCTACGCCGGCAACATGCTGGCCAAGCGCGTGGCCGAAGAGCGCGGCTTCGGCGAGGCCTTGCTCACCACGCCCGACGGCCGCGTGATGGAGGTGCAACAGGCGGCGTTCTTCTGGGTCACCTCGCAGGGCGAGCTCTGCACGCCGCCTCTCGGCGACGGCATCCTGGATTCGATCACGCGGCGCATCGTCCTCAAGCGTCTGGACGTGACCGAGCGCGTGTGCCGCACCGAGGACGCGCTGGCCGCCGAGGAGGCGTTTCTCGCCGGCGCGGCACGCGAGATCCAGGCGGTCGGGGTCATCGAGGGCCGGGTGTTCGACGAGCCACCCGGCCCAGTCACCCGTCAGGCGACGGCCGCTTATCGACGCGAGGTCGAGATGGATCTCGGCCTGAGCGCCGCCGACCTGTGGGACGGCCGCTGAGCGCCACGGATCGCCCGGGAGGTCACCCGAGCAGCTTGGACGCCAATCGTTCGGAGAACCGCGCCTGGAAGGCGAGGTCGCGTACGGTGATCCGCTCGTCGACGCCGTGGAGGCGCTGCCTGATCGCGGAGCCGTTCTCCACGACGAAGGGGCAGAAGCCGTAGGCGACGACATCCGGGAACGCGGAGCGAAAGTGGGCCGAGTCGGTGAAGCCGCTGAAGTGCCCGCAGACGACCTCGGCGTCCGGCACGAGCTCCTCCATCGTCGCCGTGATGGCCTTACGCAGCGGCGTCTGTGGGGACGATTCGCTGCCCGGCATGAAGTTCAGCATCTCCATGTCCCACGACTCTTCGACAGTCGACAGGGCGAGCGTGATCTCGCGACGGATATCGTCCGCAGTCTGCCCGGGCAGCAGGCGGCAGTCCACGGTGACCTCGGCGTGCGACGGGATGACGTTCACCGCGTCGCCGCCGGCGTGCACGATCGTCGGTGAGAAAGTCAGGCCGAGCAAGGGCTCGATGGTGGCCGCGGCGGCGCCGTTGACGAGGGCGAGGTCGCGGAGCGCTGCGTGGACCGCTGCCGGGTCCTTCAGGCGCGCGCGCAGCCGAGGATCCGCGACCGCCCGGTCGATGAAGGAGACCGGAAGCCGGTCGGTCGAGACCATGGGTTCGTATCGGGCGAGGGCGGCGATGACCTGGGCGAGGCCTTGGACGGCATTGTCGCGGTGCAGCGGCACGGAGCCGTGCCCACCGCGTCCGTGGATCGTGATGCGGCAGGCCGCGTAGCCCTTCTCGCCGGCGTGGATGGAGTACAGGCGTCGATCGCCCACCTCGTACATGTCCATGCCGCCCTCATTGATGACGAAGTCGGTGCGCACGAGATCCGGCGAGTGCTCGAGGAGCCATCTGGCGCCACACCGCTCGCCGGTCTCTTCATCCGCGGTGGCGGCGAAGACGAGGTCGCCGCGCAGCGCCCCGCCGCCGGCTCTCCTCCGACGGGCCAGCCGCACCAAGGCCACGGCCTGCGCCGCCAGCTGGTTCTTCATGTCGAGAGCACCCCGGCCCCATACGTAGCCATCCTTCACCAGGCCGGAGAACGGCGGCAGTGCCCACTCCCCCGCCTCTGCCGGCACCACGTCCAGGTGGCCCAGCATCAGCAGCGATGGGCCGTGTCCCTCTCCGGGAAGCCGGGCGACGCAATTCGGCAACTCGGGGAGCTCGCCGATGACGGTAGTCTCGACGCCGTTCTGACTGAAGTACTGCTCGAGGACTCCCGCTGCGGGAGCGTCGTTCCCCGGCGGGTTGCTTGTGTCCGCGCGGATCAGCCTCGAGAGCAGGCCGACCACCTCGTCCTGGAGCCCTGCGTCCTCCGCGGCCGCCGTCACACCGGCACGGGGAGGCAGATCCCCCCGTAGGGAAGGACCCCGAGGCTGGAGCCCGGAGCGCGCTCGAGCACGTGATCCACGGCCGACTGTAGATCGGGCATGCGCCGGTAGCCGAGAAGCGCGACGTCGGCGTCCGACAGGCCCTCGGTCACCATGAGGACGGTGGCCTTCTCCCGCACCTTGGCGTTGACGATGGCCACATCGGCGGCGATCAGGTCGGCATCTGCGTCGGCCGGGTCGATGCCGGCCGCCTTGGCCCGCGCCTCCTCGTACGACGGCTGCAACCAGCTTCGCAGCCGCGGGTGGTTGTGCACCAGGCCCTCGTAGCACGGGCCGGCGAACACGATGAAGCCGCCGGTCTTCACGGCGAAGTACGCGGCTACGAGGCACTTCTCCGCCTGCCACCAGTCGATGTCGCCGGGGTAGGAACCCACGAGGACCACGTCCGCGCGTTCGGGAATGGCGACGCCGTGTGCCCTGCGAGAGACGTGGGCTCCGAGGCGATGAGCGGCGACGAAGTCGCCGGCGACGATGTCCAGGACACGGCCACGATGGTCCTGGACGACGTTGATGATGAAGTCGAGGCCGATCGTGCGGGCCACCTCCTCCATCCCGAGCCGGCACGGGCTCTCGGCGTCCCCCAGGGGAATCTCGTCCAGAAGGGCCGCCGCGATGTGCGTGGCGGCTGTGGTAGTGGTGCCGCAGACCCCCGGCTGGACGATCTTGGCTCCGCCGGTGAAGCCGGCATCGCTGTGCGGGAAGATGCTGCCCAGCCCGATGATCAGGTCGGCGTCGAGGACCCTCCTGTTGATTTGAACGGGAATCGTACTGCTGCCGGCGCTCACCGGATCCAGGTCGACGATCGAATCCAGGTCGCGGGAGTCGTGCTGGGTGATCGCGACGCGGCGATGCGCGTCCGCGCCCACCTTGGCCAGCACCTCATCCTCGGTCATCAGGCGGTGCGTGCCGGATGCCGTGAGTATCTCGATATCGTCGTCCGCGATGCCGCTCTGGTTCAAGTAGTCGAGAAGAACCGGCAGGATCCGCTCGACCGGTGTCTGGCGCGTGTTGTCGTCGACGAGGACGAGCGCCCTCGTGCGACCCGTGCAGACGTCGCGAAGGGGGGCTGCGCCGGCCGGCCGCTCCAATCTCGAGAGGAGAGCCCCTCGGAAGTCCTCGATCTCCGGGAGTTCCTCGAATTCACCCAGGAACAAGACCCGATCCCGTGGGACGTCCGCCGTCAATGTGGCGGGGCCGTACGGAATAGCGATCGTCAGCTGTTCAGAAGACATCGTTGTCCACCTCATCGCTCATAGGCTCAGTATCCTCTGCGGCCCGCATTCCCGGCGTCGACGCCGCAGCGCGACCCGCTCCCGCGTCGGGCTCGGTGGCGGCGACATTGATGGGGTCGTCGTCGAGGAATCGGATGACGTTCTCCACGCAGCCCGCCGTCAGCTTCGCCAGAGCCTCCCGCGTGTAGAAGCCGATATGCGGAGTGACGACGACATTGTCGAGCTCCAGGAGCCCCGGGCCGCTCGGAAGATCGAGATCGACGACGTCGAGCCCTGCGCCGGCTATCCGCTTCTCGCGGAGGGCCTCGTACAGGTCGTCCTGGCGAACGAGTTGCGCCCGTGCGGTATTGATGATCACCGCCGTCTCCGGGAGCAGGCGCAGAAGGGACGCGTCCACGAGATGCTCGGTGTCCCGCGTGAGCGGCGCGTGCAGTGTCACCACGTCGCTCTGCGCGAAGACGTCGGCGAGTGGTGCGTACCGCATGCCGAGGTCGCGGACCAGCGTCTCCGAGGCCTGGAGGTCGTGGCCGAGGAGAGTCATTCCCAGACAGTGGCACAGCCGGGCCACGTGCCGGCCGATCGCGCCCGTGCCAACGACCCCGAGCGTCTTGCCTCCGAGCTCGGCGCCCTGGAAGGGCTGCCAGTCGCTCCGGTTCGTGCGTCTGAGGTTCCGGGCCGCCGCCGGGATCTTGCGGATCACGGCGAGCATGAGTCCCAGGGCGAGCTCGGCGACGGCGCCGGTCGCGTAAGCGGGTACGTTACAGACGGCGACGCCGCGGGCGCTCGCGGCCGCCAGATCGACGTTGTCGAGGCCCGTCGCCCACAGGGACACGAGTCGCAGCTCGGGAGAAGCGTGGAGGACGTCGCGCCCGATCTTCGTCCATCCGGAGATCGCGACCTCGGCTCCGTGCAGACGCTCGATGATCTCGGCGTCGTTCGCCGGCGCGCCGGAACAGACGAGGACGTCGCCCCTCTCTTCGAGGCGGCGCAGATCGTCGGCGCCGATCCCGATGTCGTCCACAAGAACGATCCGCATCCGGGCTCCTCCATCTGATGGGCTGCCGTCTCGAGACGGACGGGCGACGTGCCCTGCGGCGGCTGCCGACGCGGGCGCCACCGGCAGCGCAAGGCTGGCCGCAGGATCCACGGGCATGGTAGGGGCGGCCCCAGGCCGTGTCAACGCGCACCGGGCGGGGGAGCAGAGAGCGCATCAGTGCTCTGCACTCGGCGGGGCCGGCCCTGGCGAGTCAGGCAGGCGCTCGCCTGGGCGGCCGGCCGCTCCCGAGCCGGGCTCGACCGAGAGCCCCACTGAAAAAACCTGTCTCGTATTCGAGAAGCGCGAGAGGCGGCCTTGTCTTCACTCTGGACGGAATCGCATATGATTCGCTGGGAGGAGGCCATCGAGCGCGCTCTTCCGATTCCCGATCGAAGAGTCGATCGCAGCGGCCTCCCAGAGCGCTCTTGTCCAGCCAGTATCGCGGGGATGAGCGAATCCAAGGCAAAGGGGGAGCAGACGTGAGTGCACGTGATGACGAATCGCAACTCAATTTCCTGAACGCGCCAGTCACGAGACGCCAGGTCCTGAAAGGTGCGGCCGTCGTGGGGGTGGGGGCCGCCTTCGGCCCGCTCCTCTCGGCCTGTGGCGGCAGCAGTGATACGGGTACATCGCCGAGCAGCAGCGCGGCTGCGACGACGGGTGGGAACCTCAGAGTGGCTCTCGCCGCGGGTTCGGCCAAGGAAGACCTCGATATCCACGCCCCGGCACTCACGATGCCGTCCATGGACATGCGTTTCAACCTGTACGACTCGCTGCTCGAGCACAGCCCCGAGGGCGTGCTCGGCATGGCTCTCGCCGAGTCGATCGAGCCGAACAGCGCGGCGACGCAATTCACTGTCAAGCTGAAGTCCGGCGTCGTCTTCCACGACGGCTCCCCAGTCAATGCGGACGCCGTGGTGTACAGCTTCGAACGGATCATGGATCCCAAGAATCCAGGGCTCGCGGCGCAGCAGCTGCGCGGGCTTGCTCCCGGCGGTACCAAGAAGGTCGACGATCTCACCGTCACCTTCGAGCTAACCCAGGCGAACGCGATCTTCCCGGAGGCGCTCGCCACGTACAGCGCCGGCATCGTCCCCGTCGGCTACGATCCCACCGGCGGCAACGGCGTGGTCGGGACCGGTCCGTTCAAGCTCGAGGACTTCCAGCCCGGTCAGCGAGGCGTCTTCGCGGCCAACAAGGAGTACTGGCGTGAGGGCGGCGGTCCCTTCGTCGATCAGCTCACGATGATCGAGTTCGCCGATTCCACGGCTCAGCTCAACGCGCTGCTCGGCGGCGCCGCAGACTACTGCCAGATGCTCGCTGGAGCGCAGCGAAAGATCGCCGAGGATGCCGGCTTCATGCTGCTCGAGGCGAAGACCGGGTCGTGGATCCCCTTCACGATGCGCACGGACGTCAAGCCTTTCGACGATGTCAAGGTCCGTCAGGCCTTCCGGCTCATGGTCGATCGCGAGCAGATGATCGCTCAGGCCGCCGACGGCATGCAGTGGATCGGCAACGACATGTACGCGCCGTTCGACCCGGGCTACCCCAAGGATCTGCCGCAGCGCGCTCCGGACATCGAGCAGGCAAAGTCGCTGCTCAAGCAGGCGGGATATGACAACAACCTCACGATCAAGCTCACGACGTCGACCTCGGTCAGCAGCAACGCTCCGGCGGCGGCCACCGTGTTCGCGAAGCAGGCGGAAGCAGCCGGTGTGACCGTCAAGGTCGACAACGTCACCGGTGACGTCTTCTGGGGCGACGAGTACCTCAAGTACCCGTTCGCGATGGACAACTGGGGAACGCGAGGCTATCTGGCGCAGGCCGGAATGGGCTCGATGCCCAACGCCATCTACAACGAGACGCACTGGGACCACCCCGAGTGGCTGGCGATCGTCGAGGAAGCATTCAAGACCGTCGACGACACCAAGCGAAACGAGCTCATCACCGAAGCCGCCACCATCGAGTACAACGAGGGCGGCTACATCATCTATGCGTTCGACAACCAGGTGGACTCCTACAGCGCGAAGGTCGCGGGCGCGGTGCCCGACTTCTCAGGTCTGGGCTCGGCTGCCAACAATGCCAGATACCGGCTGGTGTACTTCGCGTGACCGGATCGGCTGACCGCTCTTCCGGTGACGGCCGGGCGCCTCGACCTCAGGGTCGCGGCGTCCGGCCTCTGGACGCGCAGAGGAGTCGGCTGTGCCGCCCCTTCTGAAGCTCATCCTCATCCGCCTCGGGCTCGGCCTCCTGACGCTCTTCCTCGTCACCGTTGTCGTCTTCATCGCCACCCAGGCGCTTCCCGGCGACGCCGCCCGCTCGATCCTCGGCAAGGATTCCACCGACGTGGCGCGCTACGAGGCCCTGCGCAAGGAACTGGGGCTCGATCGTCCCGTCGTCGAGCAGTACACGAGTTGGCTGGGCTCAGTCGTGCGTGGCGACTTCGGAAACTCCCTCGTGGGGGGCGGGGCGAAGGTCACGGAGCTTCTGCGCAGTCGCGTCATCAACTCCGCCACCCTGGTCTTCCTGGCCGCCGTCATCAGCATCCCGATCTCCATCGTCATCGGGTCGCTCAGCGCTATCTGGCGTGACTCCAAGTTCGACAACATCGTCAACATCGGCAATCTCAGCCTGGCGGCACTGCCCGAGTTCGTGATCGGCATCGTGCTGGTCCTTGTGTTCGCCACGGCGGTCTTCAACTGGCTGCCCTCGGTCTCCAGCGTCGATTCCATGAGCCCGCTGAGCGGCCAGATGACGCTGTTCGTCCTCCCCGTCGTGACGCTGGTGCTCGCGGTCATCCCCTATGTCAGCCGTATGCTGCGTGCCTCGACGGTCGAGGTGCTGGAAAGCGAGTACGTCATGATGGCTCGCATGAAGGGTCTGTCCGAGTCGCGAGTCCTCTGGCATCACGCGTTGCCCAACGCCATCGTGCCGACGATCCAAGTCATCGCGATCAACATCGCCTGGCTCGCCGGAGGCATCGTGACCGTCGAGTATCTCTTCGGTTTCCCCGGCATCGGCTCCGCGCTCGTCGACTCGGTCGCGAACCGTGACATGCCGGTGGTGCAGGCGCTCTGCGTGCTGATCGCCGCCGTCTACGTGGTGCTCAACCTGCTGGCCGACATCCTCACGATCCTCATCAGCCCGCGTCTGAGGACCGGCCTGCGATGAGCGGCGGCAGCGACTCCAGTCTCGATTCGCTCCAGCCGCTCGGGACTCTCGAGCTGGAACCCGTCGAGTCCATCCCCCTGGGCGCCAAGCAGCGCCGCGAGTGGGTGCAGACGATCAGCGACGCTTGGCGTCTGCGGCGCACGAAGGTCGGGTCGCTCGTGTTCCTCGCCTTGTTCGCCATCGCCCTGTTTGGCCGCTTCGTTGCACCGTATGAACCGACCGAGTTCGTGGCCCCGCCCTTCTCGTTGCCGTCGTCGGTCGCCTGGCTGGGCACCGACTTCCTGGGTCGAGACGTCCTCACGCGCGTGCTCTACGGAGGGCTCAGCGTCTTCGTCCTTGGCATCGCGGCCACGGTCATCGGTATCGTGCTCGGCGTCAGCCTGGGTCTCGTCTCGGGCTACGCGCGGCGCTGGGTCGACGAGAGCATCATGCGGGTTCTGGACGTCGTGCTGGCGTTCCCGTCGATCGTGCTCGCGATGCTGTTCGTCTCCATACTCGGACCGCGACTCTGGCTGATCGTCCTCATGGTCGGGATCTCGCACATGCCGCGCATCGCCCGCGTCACACGTGCCGCGACCGTTGAGTTGGTCGCCCGCGATTTCGTGAAGGCCGCCGCAGCCGTCGGGGTGCCGCGGCGCAGGATCCTTCTCTACGAAGTGCTTCCCAATATCAGCAGCCCACTGCTCGTGGAGTTCGGTCTGCGCCTGACCTACTCGATCATCATGATCGCGGCGCTCTCGTTCATCGGCTTCGGTATGCAGCCACCTTCGGCCGACTGGGGCCTGATGATCAACGAGAATCGCATCGCCATCACGGTGCAACCGTGGGCCGTCCTGGCTCCGGTGATCCTCATCGGGGCCCTGACGGTGAGCACGAATCTCATGGCCGACGGGCTTGCCCGCGCCATGATGGGCATCGACAGAGACACGGCGGTGACATGAGCGACCGGGCATCCGACATCGTCCTGAGCGTCGAGGACCTCCGCATCGTCCTCGATCCATCCGGGATCGACATCGACGACGAAGTCTCGTTCACCATCCATCAAGGGGAGGTGCTCGGTCTCGTTGGAGAGTCGGCATCCGGCAAGACGACGGCGGCGACATCCCTCCTGGCGTACCAGCGTCGTGGAGCCAAGGTCGCCGGAGGGCGGATCGATATCGCCGGCACCGACGTGCTCTCGGCGTCTCGCGTGGCGCTTCGCCGTATCCGCGGCGGTCTCATCTCCTACGTCCCTCAGGACGCATCCGCGGCGCTCAACCCCGCGCTGCGCATCGGCGACCAGCTCATCGAGATCCTCAACGAGCACTCGTTCGGCTCCTCGAGCGCAGATCGTGAGGCTCGCATGAAGCAGATGATGGACGATGTCCTGCTGCCGAACGACAGGGCGTTCATGCGGCGCTACCCGCATCAGCTGTCCGGTGGCCAGCAGCAGCGTGTCGCCATCGCGATGGCCTTGGCGAACCGGCCCAAAGTCATCGTCCTCGACGAGCCCACGACCGCACTGGACGTGACCACTCAGGCGCACGTCCTCGAGACCGTGCGCGACCTCACGCGCTCCTATGGTGTCTCGGCGCTCTACGTGACTCACGACCTGGCCGTGGTCGCCTGCTTAGCCGACCGGATCGCCGTCATGTACGCGGGCCGCCTCGTCGAGATCGGCCCGAAAGAGGACCTGTTCACCGGCGCCTTTCATCCCTACACCCGCAGGCTGCTGGCTGCGATCCCGGACATCACCGGGGAGCGCGCTCTCCATGGCATTCCCGGCTGGGCTCCGCGCCCCGGCCAGCGCGTCCCGGGTTGTGCATTCACGCCGCGCTGCGACTGGCGTGTCGACAAGTGCGAGACCGACTTCCCGCCCGCCGAAGGCATGGACGCCGACCATCAGGTGCGCTGTTGGCGGTGGAAGGAGGTCCGGGCGACGTCGTCCGCCGGGGACGTCCCTCTGCGCCTGAGAGTCCCGGCGGTCTGCGACAGTGTCGAAAAGACGGTGGTGAGCGTTCGCGACGTGACCGCGTTCTATCAGAGCAAGGAGGTCCTGCACGGCGTCAGCGCCACGCTGTGCGAGCACCGCTGCCTCGCCCTGGTGGGGGAGTCGGGTAGCGGCAAGACGACGCTCGCGCGCTGCATCGCCGGGCTGCATCCCTTCAAGATCGAAGGCGCCGTGGAGTTCCAGGGCAAATCGCTGGCACGCGAGTCGCGGGGACGTACGCGTGACCAACGGCAAGCGATCCAGTACATCTTTCAGAGCCCCTACAGCTCTCTCAACCCCCGGAAGACCATCCGCCAACTCCTTGCGCAGCCCATCGGTATCTTCTTCAAACTCGACCGCGACGGCACAGAGGAGCGGATGGTGCGCGTCCTCGACCAGGTGGCGCTGGATGCCTCCCTGCTGAATCGCTATCCGGAGCAGCTCTCTGGCGGTGAGCGGCAGCGCATCGCGATCGCACGCGCCCTCGCCGCCGAACCGACGGTGCTCATCTGCGACGAGGTCACTTCCTGGCTCGATGTCTCCGTGCAGGCGGCGATCATCGAGCTCCTCGCCCAGCTTCAGCTGGAGACCGGCGTGAGCATGTTGTTCGTGACGCACAACCTCGCGCTGATCAGAAGTGTGGCTCAGGAGGTGGCCGTCATGAACGACGGGCGGATCGTCGAGCTCGGGGTCGTGGACGCCGTCCTCGACGACCCTCAGGCGGACTACACGAAGCTCCTGCTCGCGGACACCCCGACACTGCCCGCCGAATGCCGGATCTGAGTTGGGCGCCTTCGCAGAGACCGAAGACCCCCGGGGCACGCTAACAGCGCACGTCGAGCGCCAGCTTGCGGGCTACCGCCTCCACGATCTGACGCGCCCTCTCCTCACCGAACTCACGCAGGCGCCAGCTCGGCGCCAGGAGGCTGATCGCGGCATCTTCGCGTGGGAGGTCCAATGCGACGGCTATGGACGTGACCCCGGGCTCGACAGCGTCACGGACCAGATGCGACGTCGCCGGGTCGGCGAAGGCAGCCCCGGTGGCGGACTGATGCAGCGGCACACGCCTGCCGATCCAGCTTCCGATCCTCAGCACGTAGCGGCTCTCCACCTGGTCGACGTAGAGGCCGTGGTCGCCGTCGCGGATGATCAGACTCGCCGTCTCGTGGGTCGCGTCTCTGAGCTGCACAAGATGCGGCCGAGCCGCGATTCTGAGGCTGTCCGCGTGGGCGACCCGGGACGCCAGACTCACGAGCTCCAGGCCCAGCGAGTAGGTCCCTTCGGGTTCCGCGTGCAGGATGTCGCTCTCCACAAGCAGGGGCAGGACGAGGTCCACGATCGAAGGCGGGATGTTCCCGTTGGCCGCTATCTGGCGGGGTGTCAGACTGCCGGGGGCTTCGGCGAACGCCCGAAGCACGGCGAGCCCGTGGGCGAAGAGCGGCGCCTCGGTGCTCAACTCGTGCACCGCCGGTCCGAGGCTCCACAGGTGGTCCGCGGCGTGGTAGGTGACGAAGCGCCTGGCCTTGAGCGCCCGCAGCAGTGTGTAGAGGCTCGATCTGGGGATGTCGCAGGAGATGGCGATGATGGCCGCCGGTGACGGCGAGGACCTGCGGGCGAGGAACTCGAGCACGTCGAGCACTCTCGCCGGCGAGCTCTCTGACGATACCGAAGCCGACGCGCGTGCCTGCGTCATGCCGGCGACTCCTCGCTGCCCGGTGCCTGTTCCGCCCCCTTGGGCGGGCGTGTCGGCCGCGTGGTCGAGGCGGACCGCCGCTCCTCACGATAGCGGTCGTCCGTGTCCGCTGCAATGTGAGGCGCCGCGCGAGCTTTCGTCGCGGCGAGAGGGTGACGGCATGCACGGCACACACCCTTCTCGGCCTCGGGTGAGAGCGCGGACCAGATGAGGAGCGCGGAACAGCCCGCGGCTTCCGGGAGGGCGGCCAAGGCAGCCTCGCGAACGCTCGACATCCTCGAGTTCGTGGGTCGGCAACCGCTTCCCGTCTCGGCTTCGGCGATCGCCGCCGCGTGCGGCATCCCCAGGTCGACGCTGCGCGAGCTCTTGCGCATGCTGCAGGTTCGGGGATACCTCGTCTACAGAGCCGGCGCGAAGGGCTGGGCTCCGGGCCAGAAACCCCTTGGGCTTCGAGTCGGCGGTCTCGAGTTCGAACACGGCATCGCCGTGCTCGAGTTCTTCGGGGCGGCCGGCGGCGGGCTGGGAGTCGACGACATCGTGAGAAGGTCCGGACTCTCTCGCGAGATGGTCGCCCGCATCCTGACCGCTCTCGCCGGGTTCGGCTTGGTGGTGCCGTGCTCCGACGGCACCTACGCTCTCGGGCGCCGCCTGCTCGAGCTGGCGTCACGGGTCGGGTGGGTCGAGGGCCTGCAGCGGGCGGCTCGTCCGACCCTCACCCGGTTGCGGGACGACAGCGGAGAGACGTCCAGCCTCCTTCTGGAGGACTCGGGCCAAGCCCTCTACCTCGACCAGGTCGAAAGCCGTTTCGAGTTGCGTTGTCGGGGATGGGTGGGGCGTCGCGTCCCACTTGAGGGCACGTCGGTCGGCGCCGCCTTCGGCGATCCATCGCGGGCGCACGTCGTCGCCGACGCCGTCGAGACGGGCGTCACGGCGATCGCCTGCGCGGTGCGCGGAGTGGAGCCCGCCGTCGGCGTCAGCATCATCGGCCCCTCCTGGCGGCTCGAGGAACGCGACCTCGACCGGCTCGCGGACCTGGTCGAGTCGGCGGCACGAGGTCTGGCCGAGATCCAGGCGCCCGATTGCCAGCCGTTTCTCTGACACGGTCTGCTTCCTCCACGTGAGCCGAATCGCCGTCGCTCGTCGCGGCGACTCTCACTCGGTCCTACTCTGCTCCTCTGGATCGACCTTCGCCGACCACCAAGGGAGAGCCCTCGCGCCGCATTACCGTCCCGAATCCAAGACGGGCGCCCGGCAGCCTTGAATGCCGGAATGGGCGGGCGGTAGGTTTGATTAGGTGCCGTAACCGCGGCTTCGGACACCGGCATCATGGTCGAGAATCGAGCCAAAGGAGGGAACGGGAGCGACCTGAAGCGGCCTCGGGAGTCCACACTTCCGTCCGGCAGGCGCATGTGCCCCAGAAGCCGATCGAGACCCTTGCATCCAAGGTTGGCGGAGCCGCCGACCGCGGCCGTGCCGCCCTGATCAACGAAGAGAATCCAGCGAAGGAGAAGACCGATGGCCAAGACCCTGCGGGTACAGCTTCTCGAGGCGGAGGACGTCGCCTCGATCTACGAGAAAGCGGTCCACATCCTCGGGACCCACGGCGTGAAGGTCGACTACGACGAGGCGCTGGACCGGCTCGCCGCCGCGGGCGCGCAGGTCGAGCGCGACACCCGGATGGTCCGCTTCTCTCGCGAGAACATCGAGGCCGCGCTGAAGACCGTGCCGAACTCCGTGACCGTCAAAGGCGGCGACGAGAAGCACGACTTCACCGTGCCGGACCCGTCGGGCAAGTTCTACTCGACGACATGCGTGCAGTCGATGCGGTACCTCGATCCTGACGTCGGGGACTACGTCGAGAACACCAAGCAGCGCTTCGCCGAGTGGTGCCAGCTCGTCGAGAAGCTTCCCAACATCCACGTCTGCGCCATCCAGACGCCGATGGACGCTCCGCCTGAGACGGCGGACGTGCACGCGCTGAACGTGCAGCTTCAGAATACCTCCAAGCCCCTCATGCTGCTGGCCTACTGCAACGAGAGCGTTCCGTACCTCTTCGATCTCATGCTGGCGCGCGCCGGCGGTGCGGACGGACTTCGCAAGCGGCCGCTGCTGCTCATCAACCCCACATCGCTGAGTCCTCTGGTGTTCAAGGACATGGACATGGCGCAACTGCTGGGCGCCGCCGAGTACGACATCCCTGTGGCGGCGAACTCACTCCCCGTCCTTGGAGCGACCGCTCCCGGCACGATCGCCGGCACCGTCCTCCTCGAGGCCGTCGAGCTTCTCGCCTTCCTCGTCATGTCGCAGATGTTCAAGCCGGGCCTGCCGTTCGTGGCCACGGTCTTCAACACGACGATGGATCTTGGTACGGGCAACGCGCTGCTCGCCAGCAGCGAGACGATCCTCACTCGCGCCGCCACCGCGCAGTTCTGCAAGGAGGCCTTCAATGTCCCGGTGGAGACCTTCTCGCTGATGTCCGACTCGTATCTTCCCGATGGCCAGACGGCCGCGGAGAAGACACTCCAGCCCACCATCCTCTCGATGGCCGGCGCGGACATCCTGTACGGCGCCGGCCGACTCGGCGGCTCCACGCTCGCGAGTCCGGTCGAGCTCGTCATCGACGACCGTCTCTTCGCCGTGATTCAACGCACCGTTTCCGGCGTTCAGGTCGACGACGAGACGCTCGCAGTTGACGACATCATCGACGCCAGCGCCGGCGGGCACTACCTGCGCCGCAAGCACACGCTCCGCCACTGCCGCGAGATGATCCGCCCGGACCTGTTCGTCCCCGATGTGCTGGACAACTGGGTCGCGGCTGGCCGCAAGGACCTGCAGACGCGAGCCACCGAGCTTTACAGAGAGCTGAAGAAGGACCTCGAGCCCCTGCAGCTGCCGGACGACGTGAAGCGCGACATGGACAACGTCGTGAAGGCCGCCGACAAGGCCCTCATCGCCTGAGAGCCGAGCCCCGATGATGCGCACGTGACACTTTGGAGGAACAATGGCGTTTGACAGCTTGCAGAAGGCAGTGATCGAGGGTGATGGCGACGAGGCGGCGCGGCTCGTGCAGACACATCTCGACGAGGGTGTCGCCGCTCAGGACATCCTGGACAACGGGCTGATCGTCGCGATGGACCAGATCGGCGCCATGTTCAGCGCCGGCGAGCTCTTCATCCCCGAGATGCTCGTCTCGGCTGAGGCCATGCAGGAGGGCCTCGCCCTGCTCAAGCCGCTTCTCGTGGAAGGCGTCGGCGGCGGCAAGGGCACGGTCGTGATCGGCGCCGTCAAGGGCGACCTGCACGACATCGGCAAGAATCTGGTGGCCTTGATGCTCGAGGGCGCGGGCTTCACCGTGGTCGACCTCGGTACCGACGTGGCGCCGGAGGACTTCGTCGAAGCGGCCAAGGCGAACGATGCCCGTATCGTCGGGATGTCCGCCCTCCTGGTCACGACCATGCCCAACATGAAGCGTACCGTCGATCAGATGCACGATGCCGGGCTGACCGCGAAGGCTATCGTCGGCGGCGCACCGCTGACCCAGGCGTACGCCGACGAGATCAGCGCCGACGGATACGCGTCGGACGCGCCAGGCGCGGTCGTGCTGTGCAAGCGACTGCTTGCCTGAGACCGGTGGCCACGTCGTCCGCGGTCGTGCCGCCGATGGGCGACGATCCGCGGTCGACGCGTGCGTCGGCCGGAGGCTGATACGCGAGACGAATCCGACGAGAGGCAAGGGAGCACGTGGACACGTCAGAATCAACACGACCCTCCGGCCCGCGCCTGGTGCGCGCGCCGCGGGGCACCGAGATCAGCTGCAGGGGCTGGCAGCAAGAGGCGGCCCTTCGCATGCTCATGAACAATCTCGACCCCGAGGTCGCCGAGGCGCCGGACGAGCTCATCGTCTACGGCGGCGCCGGCAAGGCGGCGCGCGACTGGGCGAGCTTCGACGCCATCGTCGCCACCCTGCGGCGGCTCGGCAACGACGAGACGCTGCTCGTGCAGAGCGGCAAGCCCGTCGGCGTCTTCGAGACCCATGAGATGGCGCCGCGCGTGCTCATCGCCAACGCCAACCTCGTGCCCGACTGGGCGAACTGGGACGAGTTCCGCCGGCTGGACGGCCTGGGGCTCACCATGTACGGGCAGATGACCGCCGGTTCCTGGATCTACATCGGCACGCAAGGCATCCTCCAGGGCACCTACCAGACGTTCGCCGCCGCCGGTCAGAAGCACTACGGCTCGGACCTCGCCGGTCGTCTCGTGCTCACCGCCGGCCTCGGCGGAATGGGCGGCGCCCAGCCGCTGGCCGTCACCATGGCGGGCGGCGTGGCGCTCTGCGTCGAGATCGACCCGCACCGCATCGAGCGCCGTCTCGAGACCCGTTACGTCGACGTGGTGGCGGGGTCGCTCGATGAGGCGCTGAGCCTCGCCGACGCGGCCCTCAAGGAGAAGCGCCCTCTCAGCATCGGGCTGCTCGGCAACGCCGCCGACGTGTACCCCGAGCTCGTACGCCGCGGCGTGACACCCGACCTCGTCACCGACCAGACATCCGCGCACGACACGCTGCACGGCTACGTGCCGAACGGGATGACGCTCGCCGAGGCGATCGCGCTGCGCGGCGCCGATCCGGACGAGTACGTGCGCCGCGCCGTCGAGAGCATCGTCGTGCACGTGGAGGCCATGGTCGCGCTGCAGAAGGCCGGCGCCAACGTGTTCGACTACGGCAACAACATCCGCGGCGTGGCGAAGGAGGCCGGCTACGCCGAAGCCTTCGCCTTCGAGGGCTTCGTCCCGCTCTACCTGCGGCCGCTGTTCTGCCGCGGCAACGGCCCCTTCCGCTGGGCGGCGCTCAGCGGCGACCCCGCCGACATCGCCGCCACCGACGCCGCCCTGCTCGAGGCCTTCCCGGACAACGAGATGGTCACGCGCTGGATCAAGATGGCCGGCGAGAAGGTCCAGTTCCAGGGACTGCCCTGCCGCATCTGCTGGCTTGAGTACGGCGAACGCGCCAAGGCCGGCCTGATCTTCAACGACCTCGTGCGCACGGGCAAGGTCAAGGCACCCATCGTCATCGGCCGCGACCACCTCGACTCCGGTTCGGTCGCGAGCCCATACCGAGAGACCGAGAGCATGCGCGACGGCAGTGACGCCATCGCCGACTGGCCGATCCTCAACGCTCTCGTCAATACCGCTGCCGGGGCCAGCTGGGTGAGCTTCCACCACGGCGGCGGCGTCGGTATCGGCAAGAGCCTGCACGCCGGCATGGTCGTGGTCGCCGACGGCAGCGACATGATGGACGAGCGGCTCCGTCGCGTCCTGACCAGCGATCCGGGGACCGGCGTCATGCGTCACGTCGACGCGGGGTACCCCGAGGCGATCGAGAAGGCTCGCGAGGCAGGTGTCGACGTCCCGATGCTGGAGAGTGAGCGATGAGCGAGACGAGCGCCTCGGCTGGTGCCGTCGTCGTCGATGAGGCGCCGGACCTGCAGATCCGCCTGGAGATCGGTCTCTGCAAGGCCTGCGGCATCTGCATCGAGTTGTGCCCCGAGAAGGTGTTCGACCGCGACAAGCTCGGCTATCCCGTGGTGGCGCGCCCCGACGAGTGCACCTCGTGTCTGCTCTGCGAGTTCCACTGTCCGGACTTCGCGCTCGAGGTCAAGCGGCGGCCGAAGAAGAAGGCCGCGAGTCCGCCGGCCGTCGAGCCGGAGCAGCTGGTCACAGCGGTCGAGCCGTGCGATCACGACGGAGAGGAGGGCTGACATGGCCGTCGCCGAGACAACCGCTCCCCGCGCCGTCCTCCTGCAGGGCAACGAGGCCGTCGCCGAAGGCGCCATCGCCGCCGGGGCCCGCTTCTTCGCCGGCTACCCGATCACGCCGTCCACCGAGATCGCCGAGGTGCTGGCGCGGCGCATGCCCCAGGTCGGCGGCACGTTCATCCAGATGGAGGACGAGATCGCCAGCATCGCCGCCGTCTGCGGCGCCTCCCTGGCGGGCCAGAAGGCGCTCACCGCCACCTCCGGGCCGGGCTTCAGCCTCATGCAGGAGATGATCGGCTTCGCCTCGATGGCGCAGATCCCCTGCGTGATCGTCGACGTCATGCGCGGCGGGCCGTCCACCGGCCTGCCGACGGAGCCCGCCCAGGGCGACATGATGCAGGCCCGCTGGGGCACGCACGGCGAGCACTCGGTGATCGCTCTCGTGCCGAGCAGCGTCGAGGAGTGTTACACGCTCACCGTCGAGGCTTTCAACCTCTCGGAGCAGTACCGCACGCCGGTGATCATCCTCTCGGACGCGCTGATCGGTCACATGCGCGAGGCGGTCGTGCTGCCCGAGCCGGGCAGTCTGCGCATCGCCGCGCGCGGCGAGCCCGACTGCGAACCCGACGAGTACGACACGGTGTCGAGCACGCTCGACAACATCCTGCCGCGACCGCCGCTCGGCTCCGCGTTCAAGGTCCACGTGACCGGCCTCGTCTACAACCGCCGCAGCGGCACACCCGACACGGCCGACCCGGCCGCCGCGGCCGACCTCGGCCGCTACTTGCGCGAGAAGATCTACCACCACCGCGAGGCGATCGTGCGCGTCGAGGAGACGCACATGGAGGACGCCGAGGTCGCGATCTTCGCCTACGGCTCCGTCGCTCGCTCGGCGCTGGCCGTCGTGCGCTGGGCGCGCGCCCAGGGCGTCCCCGTCGGTCTGGTCCGTCCGATCACCATCTGGCCGTTCCCCACGCACGCCGTCGACCGCATGGCCGGGCAGGTGTGCAGCGTGATCGTCCCCGAGATGAACGTCAAGCAGATGAGCTGGGAGGTCCAGGCCGCCGTCTCCGGACGCGCCAAGGTTGTCGACTACGGCCGCATCGACGGCAAGCTCATCACTCCGGCGGAGATCAAGGCACTCGTCAAGCAGGAGTTCTACTACCACAAATGGGAGGACGAATGAGCGCCCTGGTCGACGAGCAGAAGCTCGAGCAGTCACCGCAGGGCGATCCCGAGCTCCCGAGGATCAAGCCGCACACGACCTCGGAGATCAAGGCGCACCTGCGCGCCGCCAAGACGCTCTGGTGCCCGGGATGCTCCAACGGCACGATCACCCGGGCGTTGATCGATGCACTCCTGGGCCTTGAGGTCGACCCCACCAAGGTCGTCGTCGTGGCCGGCATCGGCTGTAGCGGCCGCGTCAGCGCCTACCTCGACTACTCCACCGTGCACACGGCTCACGGCCGCGCCTTGGCTGTGGCCACCGGCGTCAAGGCGGCCGACCCCTCGCTGCACGTCATCGTCGCCATGGGCGACGGCGACAGTTCCGCCATTGGCGGCAACCACTTCATCCACGCCGCGCGCCGCAACATCGACCTCACGGCGCTGGTCTTCAACAACTCCATCTACGGCATGACCGGCGGGCAGACGAGCCCGACGACGCACCTCGGCGACAGGTCGACGACGAGCGTGTACGGCAATGTGGAACCCGCCTTCGATCTCTGCGAGCTGGCGCACGCCGCGGGAGCGACCTACGTCGCCCGCAGCACGGCCTGGGCGTATCGCCAGCTGGTCAACGTGATCGCGGGCGGCATCGCACACAAGGGCTTCTCGATGGTCGAGGCGATGGCGATCTGCCCGGTCTACTACGGGCGCTTCAACCTCACCTCCGACCCGACCGAGTTCCTGCGCCTGCAGAAGGAACACGCGGTGCCGGCCGGCGAGTTCGACGAGGGCGAGTCGCGCGTGCGCGACAAGTACCCGGTCGGGCTGCTGCATCACGCCGAGCGCCAGGAGTTCGTGACCGCGCTGACGGAGGTCAAGGAGCGGGCGAAGGAGGCATCCAATGGCTGACGTCGCCGACAAGCTCACCCGCGTGGAGTTGCGGTTCTCCGGTTCCGGCGGCCAGGGCATCCTCCTCGCCGCGGCTATCGTCGCCGAGGGCGCCGCGGCGCTGGGCAAGCACGTCGTGCAGACTCAGAGCTACGGTCCGGAGGCGCGTGGCGGCGCCTCCAAGTCGGAGGTCATCGTCTCGGACGACGACATCGACTTCCCCGAGGTACACACCCCCGACATCAACCTCGTGCTCTCGCAGGCGGCGTACGTGAAGTACGCCGCCGACACGCGGCCCGGAGGCCTGCTCATCTACGACTCCGGGCTGGTCGAGCCAGATGCCGCCGCCGACGGCATGGTGCTGTGCGGCCTGCCCTTCACGCAGGCCGCGACCGACGAGCTCGGCAAGAAGGTCGTGACCAACATCGTCGCCCTCGGCGCGTTCGTCGCCGTCAGCGGTGTGCTGCCCGCCGACGCGGTGCAGCAGGCGGTGCTCAACCGCGTCCCGGCGCGCTTCCGTGAGCTCAACGAGCGGGCGTTCCAGCTGGGTCTGCGGCTGGCCGGCGACGTCCCGGCGGACGCTTCGGGATCACCGGGCGCCGCCGACGCGCCGGCGTCGTAGGCCGGCGGGACGGGACGCATATGGACCTCCTGGAGCACCAAGGCAAGAAGCTGTTCGCCGACGCCGGCCTGGCGGTGCTGCCTTCGCGGGTAGCGACGACGACCGCCGAGGCGTGCGAGGCGGCCCGCGAGCTCGGACTCCCGGTCGCCGTCAAGGCGCAGGTGAAGACGGGCGGGCGCGGCAAGGCCGGAGGCATCCGCGTCTGCCGGGCTCACGACGAGGTCGCCGCCGCCGCGGACGACATCCTCGGCATGACCATCCGCGACCACCCGGTGGTCGCTGTGCTCGTCGAGCAGGCGGCCGAGATCGAACGTGAGATGTACGTCGCGATCGCCTCGTCGCGCGAGAGCCGCGGCCCGCTCCTCGTCTTCTGTCGCGAGGGCGGAGTCGACATCGAGGCACTCGCCCGCGAGGATCCCGGCGCGCTGGTCCGCACCCCGATCGACCCGCTCCTCGGGCTCTGCGACTACCAGGTCCGCGATGTCGTCGCGGCCGCGGCGCTGGACCCGGACGGCCCGGGCGGGGCGGACGCGGTGAAGGGCCTTGGGGCGTCGGTCCGCGCGCTCTGGGGTCTGTACCGCGACCGCGACGCGACCCTCGTCGAGGTCAATCCCCTCGTGCTGACGCGCGGCGGGGAGACCGTGTGTCTCGACAGCAAGGTGACGATTGACGACAACGCACTCTACCGGCAGCCGGATCTGCAACCGGAAGAGTCCACGGACGAGGGTGAGGCGAGAGCCCGCAAGGCAGGCCTCGCCTTTGTCGCTCTGGACGGCGACATCGGCGTGCTCGGCAACGGCGCCGGTCTCGTCATGAGCATCATCGACCAGATCGCGGACGCCGGCGGCCGGGCCGCGGATTTCTGCGATATCGGCGGCGGCGCCCGTGGGGACGTCGTCGCGGCGGCGCTCGACGCGATTCTCGCGGACCGCTCCGTCTCGGCCCTGCTGGTCAGCGTCTTCGGCGGCATCACCCGCTGCGACGAGGTCGCTCGCGGGCTCATCGGGGTGCTGGGCAGGGCCGGTCTCGACGCTCCCGTGATCGTCCGTCTCGACGGCAACGCCGCT
>Ga0172375_10002086_pt1 | contig 31595 bp, 29 predicted proteins | sample LakKiv1m_FD_114537 | JGI IMG/M metagenome (GOLD analysis project Ga0172375, IMG submission 114537) | Freshwater microbial communities from Kabuno Bay, South-Kivu, Congo - kab_092012_11.1m | ecosystem: Environmental > Aquatic > Freshwater > Lake | place: Democratic Republic of the Congo... | reverse complement strand
GATAACGCATCGCTGGTGAAGATAGAGCTGGTCTGATCGGCTCCGGGATTATTAAGAGCATGCCGGAACTTATCGCTTATAGAGCCGGAGGTATGGCATGCGGACGCTCGCGCTGACGGTCGCTTATGATGGGACTGACTGGGCGGGCATGCAGTGGCAACCCTCGGCGCCTACCGTGCAGGGAGCGCTGGAGAAGGCGCTGGCGAGCGTGCTGCGGCATGAGGTGCGCATCGCCGCCGCCGGCCGGACGGATGCCGGAGTGCACGCCCTGGCGCAGGTGGTGAGCCTGCGGACGCCGAATCCGATTCCAGCGGAGCGGCTGCCGCTGGCGTTGAACGTGCTGTTGCCGGAAAGCGTGCGCGTGCGGCGCGCCGTGGAGCGGACCGCGGGATTTCACGCCCGCCGGTCGGCCATCTTCCGGCGATACTGGTACCGGCTGCAGGTGACGCGGCACGCCGATCCGCTGCGCGGGCGGTTCTGTTGGCAGCTCGAGCGGAAGCTGGACGTTGCGGCCATGCGGGCCGCGCTGCAGCCGCTGGCGGGACGGCATGATTTCGCCGCCTTTTGTCATCATGGCGGCGAAACGAAGGGAACGGCGCGCGCGTTGCACCACGCGCGGGTGATGTCCCGCGGGACGGGCATAGTGGTGGATGTGCAGGCGGACGCGTTCGTGCATCGCATGGTGCGCCTGCTGGTGAGCAATCTGGTACTGGTGGGCGCCGGCGAGCGTCCCGCGAGCTGGCTGGAGGAACTTCTCCTGTCTCGCGACCGAAGCCGGTCTGGCAAGGGAGCGCCCGCGCGCGGGCTTATATTGATGAAAATCGGGTATCCCCCGATGGAGGACCCCTCCCGCGAATGGGAGGATAGTGGAGACAATGATGAAATGTTATCTGCCGAAAGCGCGTGAAGTCGAGCGGCAATGGCTGGTGGTGGATGCGACGGACCTGGTGCTGGGACGCATGGCCGCGAAAGTCGCCGCGCTGCTGCGCGGGAAACATAAACCGACCTTCACCCCCAACATTGACACGGGGGATCATGTGATCGTCATCAATGCCGATAAGGTCCGCATTACGGCGAACAAGCTGGAGACGAAACTCCATCGGCGCCACAGCGGCTACCCCGGCGGCCTGAAGGAGATTACCCTCGGGCGCCAGCTGGAGAAGAACCCGGCGGAAGCCGTGCGCCGCGTGATCAAGGGCATGCTGCCCCACAACGCGCTGGGCCGCCACTCGGCGCTCAAGTTGAAGGTCTACGCGGGCGGCGAGCACCCGCACGAAGCCCAACAACCGGTGGACATCACCGAGCAGTTCCGGCTGTAGCGCCGGGCGAAACATTCGCTGCCGTCATGCGGCAGCTTCGAGCTGAGGAGGCGAATAACTTTGGCAGTGACATATTATTACGGGACGGGGCATCGCAAGAACGCCACCGCGAAGGTGTGGCTGAAGGAAGGCACGGGCCAGGTGATGGTCAACGGGCGCTCGCTGCACGAGTACCTGTGCCGCCCGACGCTGGAGATGCTGGCCATCTCGCCGCTGGCGGTGACGAATATGAGCGACCGCTTCGATCTGATGGTGAAGTGTCTCGGCGGCGGCAACTCCGGTCAGGCCGGCGCCATCCGCCACGGCATCGCCCGCGCGCTGGTGCAGTATGACGAGGAGCTGCGCAAATCCCTGCGCGCTCACGGCATGATGACCCGCGACCCCCGCGTGAAAGAGCGGAAGAAATACGGCCGCAAGCGCGCCCGCCGCGGCTTCCAGTTCTCCAAGCGCTGATCCGCGCGACGGAATATCGCACCTTACAATCCGGGCGAGTTACCCTCGCCCGGATTGTTGCCGTCTGGTTCAAGCGGGTAGTATAGCAAGGGGGCATAGGTGAATCTTTGTACCGCGATACAATGGTCGTATGCTGAACGAACTGACGAACTGGCCGATCTACTGGCGGCGACGGCAGATGCTTACACGCGGCACTTCTCTTCCCTATGCTCCATTATTCTCTTCGGCGGTATTACTCTAGGCGAGTTCCATCCGCATTTTAGCGACGTCGATCTGGCTATCATATTCGACGATGAGGTCGATATTCCACCGAAAAAATTGCCGGAAGCCATACGAAGCTGTGTGACCCGATTTCCACTGTTTGGAGATACTCATATCAGCCCCAAGCATGTAAAGCGTTCGGAACTGGCGGCGATGCAATATTCCTGGCAGCGCTGGGCAAGAGAAACCGCCGGCCAGCAGAAATCCGGCATTACGGAGACTTTGTATCCCTTCACCCTCTGTGACACCTGGATGCTGCACCGCCACGGAATTACCCTCACTGGCGAAGAACTGATCGATAAGTTCCCATTTCCAGATGCGCCGCCCACGACACCGGAGATTGAGTTGCAACAGGTGAAGTGGTACGCTGATAATTTTGCGATGGAAAGGCCGTTCAGCATGGGTGAATGCGAGGAACTATTGGGGGAAGTTATTTATTACGCCACCACTTTCACTCGTGCCATCTACACCTTACACACCGGACAGGTGATCGGACGAGTTGCCGGCGCGCATTGGTATGCCGACACTTTCACCGGCGAAACAGGCCGGTTTGCGTGGGAATTGGGCGAGATGCGCCGTGCCTGCCGGCCAGGCGCAAAGCTTCCCGCTAATTCGCCGGAGCTGTTGTGGGCGCTGTTCATTCATTATGCGCGGGAGGCGCTGGCATATGCCGGATTCGATAAAGCGGTTCCTGAACCAACGATTTCAACCGCAGATTTCTCCGCGTGGCTCCGGAAGCTTTATAAGGTCTAGAGTGGACCGATATGTTTTGAGCGCACCAGTTCTCTTGCATGCTCGGTGCTCATGAACCGTTCGTGGGGCGTCAATCCGGCGCGCCAGATGTCCAGGCGGTCGGCGTCCCAGCAGGCGCCGATGGTGGGGTCGTCGTGCAGCTTGCCGGCGGTGTGCCAGGCGCAGGCAAAGTGAAGGCGGTCGAAGGCGTCATCAGGCAGCTCGAAACATTCGCCGCGCAGCTTCGCCGCCAGCGCCGCTCCGCGCGCGCCGTGCTCGTCGTCCTGGCCGTCGCTTTGCCGGCAAACGTCATGGAACAGCGCGAAGAGGCGGACGACCAGAATCTCGCCCCCGCCGCGCCCGGCCAGCAGCACGCCGTTCCGCTCCACGCGCCCCCAGTGGTCCGGCCCGTGGATCGAGCCTTCCTCCAGCGCGAAGCGGCCCGCCAGTCGCGCCCGCAGCGCTGTCCAATCGATTTCCATAAGGCAATTGTTCCGCGCCAGGCATATATTTCCTTTGGGAATATAACGGGGGTTCATAGGTGATGCAGGATGAAAAGCGGGCGCGCCGAAGGAAGGGGTAAGCTGATCGAGCGGAAAGGCAGGACGGCATGAGACGATTATTCTTATTTTTCGGCAGGCTGTTCGGACGCAAGCCGGCCAATCCATATCACAAGCTGCGAGCACAACTCTTCGCAACGACGCCGGAGAAGGCGGGCATCGCGCCGGAAGGGGTGTGGGGCGTGGCGGTGGAGACCGGATACGGAGGTGGGAGCGCGACGCTGGCGGCGCTGGCGAACGGCACGGCGAGCATGTATTTCAGCACCGGCGGTGGGATAATCGGCGCCGGGCGGCATGAGAAGCCGAATGCGCTGGCAAAGGAACTGGTCCGGCGCGCGACGGATTTCACCGGCGGCTGCGCGCCGGCGGATTCCTTCCCGCTGCCCCGACAGGGCGAAACGCGCCTGTACCTTTTCACCCCTGCCGGGAAATGCGTCGTCTCCGTGCCGGAGGCCGAAGTGGGCGACGAGTCCAAGCCCCTCTTTCCGCTCTTCGCGCTGTCGCGCGAGCTGATAGCGGAGATACAGTTGGTCGGGCAGGCGAAGACGCGATCGAGGAAATGATCGCTGATTGAATGTAGCGCGCGCCGGCCCTGGCGCGCCTGTTCTCGAATTTCCGATCCGTATATGTGAAATGGCTTCCGGCAATCACGGGTCTTGTTTTACCACACGGTGATGAAATCCGGGGGCAGCGCGCCAGGGACGGCGCGCGCTACAGACGTAATGGATCGTTTCACCACACGGAGATGAAATCCAGGGAAAGCGCGCCAGGGACGGCGCGCGTTACTGACGTAAAACGTTTTAGAGCAAGAGCAAGAGCATGAAAAGATGGGGCACAATATCCCCTTATCCCTAACCCCTAACCCCTAGCCCCTACCCCCTTCACATCACCATCCCCCCGTCCACGTTCAGCACGTGGCCGGTGGTATAAGAAGAATATTTGCTGGCGTAGAACAGTACGGCGTCGGCCACGTCCTCGGCGGTGCCCAGGCGGGCGAGGGGGATGCCTTCGATGTATTTTGCCTTCACGTCGTCGGGCAGTTTGTCCGTCATGGCGCTGACGATGAAGCCGGGGGCGATGGCGTTGACGGTGATGTTGCGCGCGGCCAGCTCCTTCGCGGTGGCCTTGGTCAGGCCGATGATGCCGGCTTTGGAGGCGGCGTAATTGGCCTGTCCGGCGTTGCCCATCAGGCCGATGACGGAGGCGATGTTGATGATGCGGCCGTAACGGGCCTTCATCATGCGCTTGGCGGCGGCGCGGGTGCAGTAAAAGGCGCCGCTGAGATTGATGTTTATCACCATTTGCCACTCTTCGTCCGACATGCGGATGAGCAGGTTGTCGCGCGTGACGCCGGCGTTGTTGACCAGGATATCGACCTTGCCCATCTCGCTCCACGCCTGCTCGATCATCGCGGTCGCATCCTCGGATTTGGAAACGTCGCCGCAGATGGCGATGGCGCGCCGGCCCATGCCGCTGATTTCCTCCGCGGTGGTGTAGGCCTCTTCGTGGCAGGGCACGATGTCGTTGATGACGATGTCGGCGCCCGCTTCCGCCAGGCGCATGGCGATGGCCCGGCCCAGCCCGCGACGGCTGCCGGTGACCAGGGCAACCTGGCCGGTTAGGTCGATGGCAAGTGACATGGCTTGCTCCGGGATAAGATTATTCCCGGCAAGCTGATTGAGCTTGCCGGGTCTCGTTACGTTTTGGCGGCTGGTCTCGTTATTCCGCGATGTTGTTTCCGCCGGCCTTCGTTTCCGGTCCTGCCGGTTTGACGTAAGCCGAGGGTGGGGCAGCGGCGCGAGTGTTGAATTCGATCTCGCGCAGCGAGTTGAGGCCGTCGGCAATCGCCCAGACGAGACCGGGAATGCCGAAGGCCGCAAGCAGGAACACAAAGCCGGGGAATAGCGAGTTGAACCGCTCGGAGAATTTAGTTACCGGCGGTAGCGGTTGGCCAAATTGGCCAACGCCTCCCTTCCACGAATGGACCGCATTGACAAAGAAATTGATGGACATGTAGATGATCGCAAGGCACAACAGACCGGCGATAATTTGCAGTCCAATCGTGATTACCGGCGTGAACGGATAACGTCTTTTCATGCTTTCCTCCAGGAGTGTTGTCGTTTATTCGCAACACTCGGCAAGTATATCGTGCACCGGGACTGATGTAGATTCGGGTGATGTGCGTTGCACAAGCCCAATCAGTACATTTCCCGGACCGATTTCGACAAAGCGTTGTATACCCATGTTTCGCATAGCATACACGGTGCGAACCCACTGCACGGCGCCGGTGATCTGCCGTTCCAGCGCGTCGCGGATCTCCGCCGGGTCTGTGGTCGGCTCAGCCGTAACATTCGAGACGACGGGCAACGACGGCACGGCGATGGGCACTCCGGCCAGAATCTCCGCGAATGCGGCCGCCGCCTCGCCCATCAGCGGGGAGTGGAACGGCCCGCTCACCGCCAGCGGGATGGCGCGCGCGCCGCGCGCTTTGGCGGCGTTCCGCGCGGCGGCGATTGCCCCGGTTTCGCCGGAGACCACCACCTGGCCGGGCGAATTGTAATTTGCCGCCGTCAGCGCACCGTGCTCTTTGGATATCTCGTCGCACAGCTCGCGGACTTCCTCATCGGTCAGGCCGATCACCGCGGCCATGCCGCCGGGATTCCGCGCGGCGGCTTCCTCCATCAGCTCGCCGCGGCGGCGCACCAGCCGCAGCGCGTCGGGGAAGGTCAGCGCGCCGGCCGCCACCAGTGCGCTGTATTCACCAAGGCTGTGTCCGGCCATGGCGTCGCAGCGACAATCATGGGCGGCCAGCACGCGCCAATACGCGGTGCTCACCGCCAGCAGCGCCGGCTGCGCGATGGAGGTGCGCTTCAACTCCTCCGCGGGTCCGTCGAAACAGAAGGCGGACAGCGCGAAGCCGAGCAGGTCGTCCGCCTCCATGAAAGTTTCGCGCGCGATTCGATATTTCCCGGACAGCTCCCGCCCCATGCCCACGGCCTGTGAACCCTGCCCGGGGAAGAGTCCGGCTGTTTTCGGAACTGTCATCTACTATTGATCCTCATGCCCGGCCAGTCGAGCGGCAGCCACGGGGCGGCGCGCATCGGCGGCGGCGGATGGCGCAGCTCATAACCGATGCGCGCGAAGCCGGCCAATAAAAAAATGGCCAGCGCCATCCAGGCAAACCGCACCTGATGTCGCCGCCACCACGCCGGCAGGCGCAACCGTCCGCAGGCGCCGATCATGCCGATGGCATAACTCCACAGCGCCAGTGCCCCTAGAAAAACCGCCGGTCCGAGGGGATTATACCGGAAAGCGCCGACAACGTCCAGCCTGCCCATCGCTCGGAATGCCCGCGTGAGGCCGCAGCTCGGACAATCGAGCCCGGTGACGACGCGGAAGCCGCAAATAGTGGTATCCGATTCGGGCAGCAACTCCACTGCAATCATGCCCGCCGGGAAGGCAAGCACGAACAGCAGATATATCGAAAACATTGCTCGCCAGTAGCGTCGGTCGGTCATAACTTTAGAAAAATCTGATCGTGCATGGGTAGCGGTAAGGAGTGCCGCCGTTGGCGCTTACCGAAGCTAATATTACGAGTATAATGTCAGCCACTGCTATAATCAGAATCGGCGGCAGGAATAGCACCCAACCGATGCCGCAAGTCAATAAGCCGATGGGAATCGCGGCGATGCACAGTATCGTAACGTAAATCGCTACAGAGATATGGAAGTTCAACGATTCCCTGCCCTGGTCGTCCACGAAAGGGTAGCGATCCTTATATATAAGCCAGACGATGAGCGGGCCGAGAATACTCCCGAATGGAACTCCTATAAAGGCCGAAAACGCTGACAGATGACAGAGCATGCCCCAGGTTCGTTCTTCCTGACTCGCCGCCTACATGGCTGACAACTCCCGATTTTAAATGCAAGCCCTTGTCCCTGCTGTTTTCTCGCTCGCCGCGGAGAGGGGATGGGCGGACGTCAATGCCGTATTATAACGCGAAAGGAAATACTTGTGGAGACACGAAAAAATGGCGGGTCAGGATTAACCGGCTATCCGGTTTGGGGATAACTATATTTCAGGCAGGGGTTCCGTCGGCAACCTCGAATTAACATCCAACAGCAATCGCAAAGGACGGAGAAAGATGGGATATCCGATCGTGACGTTTGGCGATCTCAGCGGGAGCGTCGAGGTGGAAGTCGCCGGCTCGCTGGCCGCGCTGGGCGCCACATCCATGTTTGTTGCCGCGCTACCGGAGGACCCCGCGTTGGAAGCCGTTGTGGAGAAGCTGCGCGCGCGGCGCGTGAATACCGACCATCTCGTGCGCGTGCCCGGTAGAGAGGCGCCCTCGCTGCCGGACGATTTCGATTGGCAGCCTGTCTTTGCCGATGCCGGCTGGTTCTACTTCAACGGCCTTACGCCGGGGCATAGCGAAAACGGCGCCGCCGCCGCCCTGGCGGCGGCGCGCGCCGCCAGCGAAGAAGAGCTGACCGTATTCTTCGACGTGAGTTTCCACAAAACGCTGTGGGATTGGCAGGAAGGTTCCTCACCCCGCGAGCTGGCTGTGCTGATGCTGCACCGAGTTCTGCCTTACGTGGACGTGGTGATTGCCAGCGCGGAGGATATCGCGCTTCTCTTCCGGCTGCCGGAGGGAACCACCGCGCTGAGCCTGGAAACCTGCTGCGACATGGCGGGAAAACTTGCTGCGGAGTTCCCCAACCTGATGTCGGTCGCCATCCTGCTGCGCGAGCAGGCCGAGGGCAGCCCGGCGCGGCTGGGCGCGATGCTTTATGACGTAGACAGCATGATGGCCCACCTGGCGCCGCTCGGCGCCGCGATGGAAATTTCGCCGTATCGGATAGAGAACGAGGTGGATTGGACGGTGGGGGAGGCGGCCTTTTCCGCCGGTCTGATCTACGCGATGATGACCAGCGGCCTGGATAACGCGCCGCGGGCGATCGGTTTCGCCGCCGCCATGGCCTATCTCCGCCTCACCCACCCCGATATGCCGGCGCGAGCGGAGGTGGAAGCGGCGATGAGGTGAATAGCGAATGGTGAATGGAGAATGGTGAATGTAGAATAGTGAATGGAGAATAGTGAATGGAGAATAGTGAATGGAGAATTAGACAATAAAACTCATTCACCATTCACCATTCTCCATTCACCATTCACCATTCACCATTCACCATTCACCATTCACCATTCACTATTCTCCATTCACCATTCACCATTCACCATTCTCCATTCTCCATTCTCCATTCTCCATTCTCCATTCTCCATTCACTATTCCCCTTCGGGCCAATAATCCGCCATCCAGCGGCGAAGGTTGTTGGTGATATCACGCCCTGTCTGTTTATCTAATTCCACCGTCCAATTGTGTTCGGCGGCGATGGCGCGGGCGGCGTCGCGGGTATCGCGGTCGATAGCCTGGCTGCACTGCTCGCGCTCTCTTCTCAGCTTCTCCGCCGTTTCATCGATGGCGCGCGCGGCGTCCAGTCGCCGCTGGAAGGCGGTGAAATCGGCGGTATTCACGGCGATGCGCATCCGGCCCGTGTTTATCGTGTTCGAGCGCGGCGGAAGGTCGGGAAAGCGCAGGGAGGGCGGCGGCTCCGCCGCCAGGCGGTTATTCTCCGCGGTCAACCGGGCGGCGTGCTCTGCCAGGCGGCGGTCGATGGTGTCTTCCGCCTGCCGGCGCCACTCCGCCAGCCGGTCGCGCATCTCATCCACCTGCTCGCGGGCAATGTCCGCCAGGCTCTGCCGCAGCTCCTCATCGATCTGCGCCTGCCCGGCGTCTAGCTTGCGCATATCGGCGGCGAGCTGATTGGCGACGGCCTCCGCGGCCTGTTGCTTTTCGGCGGCGTAATCCCGCAATCGCGCGGCGCGGTTCTCGTAGTATCGCGCATCCTCTTCCGCCTTGCTGATTTCCTTGCGGTGTTTTTCGGGATTCTTCGCATATTCACGGATTACGGCGCCCGCCTGCTCGCGGGCGCGGATTGCCCGGGTTTGCGCGGAGTCGGCGTCGTTCCGCGCGCGTTCCACCTGCTCGTTTGCCAGTTTCAGTCGCACCTTTGCCGGTGTGATGCGGGTTGCGAATTCACGCGCCGCCGTCTCGCGACGCTCGTCCGCATCGCGTTGCAGCGCCCGCTCCTTTGCCGTGTAGGCGGCGTTGCGTTCCGCTTCCGCCTGTTGCCGCATGCGGGAATACTGGCTGTTCATCTCCTCCTCCAACCTCGCGCGCAGCTCCGCCAGCCGCGGCTCGATGGCGATGACGGGGCGGGGCGGAGCACTCACCGGCTCAGGAGAAGGCAGGCCGGCGGCAGGCAAGTCAAGGGGAATGAATTCGGGCGGCAGCGGCGCGTCGGGGTGTTCGAGCAGGCGCGCGCGCTGCGCCGCCAACGCGTCCAGGCGGCGGTCGATATCGGCCAGCATCGCCTGGTTTGGATGCAGCGGCCGCAGCTCCTCCAACCGCGCCCAACCGTGCGCGGGCGGCTCGGGCCGGCGGCAACCCGCCAAACCCACGATGATTAGCGCCAGGATCATGAGCAGCAGGCTCGCGATCCTGGCGCGGGTATGGTATTTATCGCGTTTCAGCAACTTCGCCAACGAAGTCAATCCCGCCGGATTCCGCCGGGCATCACTTTTCCTTTGGCGGCTCGAGGCTCTCCGGCTTGAAGGTTGCGTTCATCTGCTCGAGAACCTTATCGGTGATATCCATGCCGCCCCACAGCACCAGTTGCTGGCTGCCCTGCTGGGTGGCCAGGTTGCGGTTGAGCACGATACTCAAGTTATTGTCCTTCGCCACCTTTTCGATGGCGGTCTGCATCTGCGCGGTGAGCAGATCGATGAGGCGTACTTTCTCATCCTCGATTTCCGTGCTGAGCTTCTCCCCGAGGTCGGCGACAGCCCCGTTGACTTCATTCTGGTTTTTCTTGATCTCGTTGAAGCGTGTCTTGTCTTCATCGGAGAGCTTTTCGACCCCCCGCGCAATCAGTTCATCCATCTCGGCGCCTGTATCGCGGGTATACTGCGGGGCCGACTGCAGCTCGTTCAAACGGTCGCTATCTTCTTTGGACAGGTTGCCCTTCACCTTGTCCATCAGCGCGTTGAATTCCGCCTCGTTTTTCTTTGCCAGCGCGGTGAGCTCGTCATAACGCGCCTGGTTCGTTTTAACTTTCTGCTGGGTGAAAATCTTCAGCTCGTCGAATTCCGCCGGGGTCAGAAATACCGCGGCCGAAAGCTCCTGATAGACAGCCAGCCGTGCCTGTTGAAAATTGCCCCAGTAGGTCTGGGCTGCCTCAAAGCCTTTATAATCTTTGTCTATGGTATCGACATCGATGACGCCGACCACGGATGCCGTCGGGGCCGCCGGCTTGGCCGGCGCCGACTGCGCAAACAGCGCCGGGATGGCGATAAGCGCCGCCAGCATCCCGAAGCGTAACAGGTGTTTCATGGGTGCTCCTTCACGAAAATTGTTAACCCGGCTGCGAATCGCTTCGCGGCCCCGGTCATGGCTCAGTACGGGGAGATGTTCCCGAATGCTCACTGTAATGTTCCCGCCCGCCATAAAGTCAAACAGCGGCCAGCCGGAGCGCCCGGCCGGAACGCGGGCATACTGCCAGCACATGTTCTATATGCGCGGGCGAGACGCCCGCGCTCCGGCTTAGAATGTCGAGCCGATGCCGAAATGGAATTCCCGGCCGCCCTCGCTGTTCAGCGCGTAATCCAGGCGCAGCGGGCCGATGGGCGTCTGCACGCGAACGCCCATGCCGTATCCGGTGTGCAGGGTGAAGCTGGGATCGCCGAAACCTTCGGCAAAGCGGCCTCCCCAGGCGTCGCCCAGATCGACGAAGCCGACCGCCTGCAGCGATTCGTTTATCGGCAGGCGGAGCTCGGTGTTCAACAGTACCTGGTTCATTCCGGGGAAGCGGTCCTCTTTATAGCCGCGCAGGGTGTCCGCCCCGCCGGGCAGGAATTGATCGAGGAAAGGCGGATTACCGGTGATGACGCCAACCGACAGGCGCGAGGCGAGAATCCACGGTTGTTTTTTCCGGCTGTCCTCCGGCTTGGGTTTATTCCTGATAATCCAATAGCGGCGATGTTCGGCGGTGAATTTGTTGAAATCGGCGCCGCCCAGTCCGGCCACCTCGCCTGCCACGGTGGTGTAATGCCCGCCATCGGGATTGAGGAAATTAGTGCGCGTATCGCGCACCATCGATAGCGTCAGGCTGCGCACGTCGGACGGCTCCAGTAGTCCTTCCAGGCCGGGCGGCAGCGGATTGCCGTCTTCCTCGCTGGCATGCACGCGGTCGGCGCGCAGGGTGACATAACCGCGAGTGGGATTGGGACCTTTACCGAGCGGCCTGCCCAGGGTGAAGTTGCCGCCTATGCGCCGTTCGTCATACAGGTGGGTGGTGTCCTCGCTCACCGCCTGGCGCAGGATGGTGCGGTTATATAGATTGGTGGTGAAGCTGGTGCGGTGCGAGCCGATCCAGGGGTTGGTATAGCCGAGCTGGTAGCTGTCGTCGGCGCCGAACTGCACGCGCAGGTTCAGCTTCTGCGCGGAGCCGAACAGGTTGGTATCGGCCACGTCCACGAATCCGATCAGGCCTTTGATATTGCTGTGGCCCACGCCCACCGAAGCCAGTCCGGTGCGGCGCTCGACTACCTGCACGCTGATGAGCAGCGTGCCCGGCTCGGTGCCCGGCTGCGGGATGGCCTTCACCTCATCAAAGATGCCCAGCCGGTCGAGCGAGCGCAGCGATTCGCGAATATCGTTCTCGTTATAAACATCGCCGACATCGAACAGCAGCTCGCGCCGGATGACGTAATCGCGCGTCCGCAACGACTTGGTATCCGTTTCGATGCGAATCTCCCCGATCTTCGGCTCAAATATCTGGAACTTCAGCTCCTGCTCCGGGGTGACATTGAGATCGACGATCTGCACCAGGCTGTAACCCTTATCGGCGAAGGCCTTGCGGATGCGCGTGGCGTCTTCCGAGACCAGTTCCTGATTGAGCACCTGATCCGGTTTCGTCTGCAGCACTGCCAGCAGCTCGTCGCTGGGCAGCACCGTGTTGCCGGTGAAGGAGATCTTCTTCACCACCGGATTCTCCACCACGGTGAAGACCACGCGCACGCCGTCCTCCACGTCTTCCGGACGGTAAAATGCATTATAAAACCAGCCGGAGCGCAGGATCTCTTCTTCATCACCCTTGGCGACATTCTCATCGAAGGGCTGACCGACCTGCGTTTTCAACAGCTTCGCCACCTCTTCCCGCACCTGCGGAGTGAGGAACTTGTAACCCTGCACCTCCACGGCGCGGACGATTTTCGCCGCCGGAGCAGGGTCCTGCGCCGGAGTAGAAACCGGCATGCCGAGCATAAAGCCCATGGTGAGCGTCAACATGAGTGCGGTGAACCGTTTCATGCCTGCCTCCTTTTGTGATGAGTCATCAGTGATAAGCGATAAGTCATTAGTGATAAGTGATAAGTGATAAGTACTATAGGGGTTGATAATCCCCAAGAAAAACAAGTTGTTAGATCATAGATATGCCAAACCAGGCAAGGTCAGTCCGGTGGTTGAGTAGGCAGGAAAGCTGATCGATTCTTTCCATCGTTATTATGCCGTATCGAAACCACTGCGTGGTAAGCCTGGTTGAAAACCTATTTTGATGGATTGTAGGCAAAGCCCACCTTGGATAAGTGATGAGTGATAAGTGATTATAACTTGTTTAACTCAAATGGAACTTATCACTTATCACTCCGTTTCATCTCCTGCTTCCGCCGGCTGCGGTCGCAAATGGGGGCCTAAAACCCGCCGAAGATGACCTCGCGCGCGAAAGATGCGGCTTTTCACCGCCTCGACCGTGCAGTTCGTCGCTTCGGCTACCTCCTGGTAAGACAATCCCTGCACATCCCGCAGGAGGATCACCATGCGTAAGTCCGGCGACAGGCTCATGATTGCCTGCTGAATCAACGCCTGCATTTCCTGACTTTCCAGCGAACGTTCCGGCAAGTGCGTCAGGTCCTCGATATCCCGCTCCATCTCCTCGCCGTCCGACATGATGGGGGCATCGAGCGATACCATTTCAATGCGCGCTTCGCGATCGCGTTTACGGAAATGGTTTTTGCACAGGTTGACGGCTATGCGGTAGAGCCAGGTGTATTCCTGAGCTTCGCCGCGGAACCGATCGTATGCGCGCAGCGCATGCAGGAACGTCTGCGAGGTTAGATCGGTAGCGTCTTCATAATCTCCCACCATGCGGTAAATCAGGTTGAATATCCCCTTCTCGTACCGCGTGAACAATACCTCGAAAGGGGGAAGGGCCGACGCCAAAGTCTCGTTCTTCGGATGCTGTTGGGTCACGGCCATACACTCATCCTGCCCTCTCCTGCTCTTGGCATCCGGGTCGCGCTGTTCTTCACCGCATGGCAGCGAACCTCACGGAGGGGTAGTAATTTTAAAAAGAGTGTACCAGTTTTTACCCCGGATTACAAGGCAATTAACACCCCGCCGGACTCGCGTGGCAACCCCTTATCTCGCAGGGTTAGACACGGTTGGGCCGGAAAAGTTCATCTTCATATCGTGAAATATGATAATACATGGTTACCTGAACAGTGCCCAAATACATACATAATTATACGTTTTCACGGAAAGATAGTTGCGGATCGTTACTCCCGCGCGGGAAGGGATGACCTGGAAGTAGGAGATATGCTAGTATACATAGGTTACCAATGTTGTCCGGAGGTGGATCATGCCTGTTCTTCACCAAAGATTAAGCAATTGCCGGAACCGGAGTGAGAGGCGGAGTGCATGACTCCGAGCTTAAAAAGCATTGGAAAACTTTTGATTAGATTCCTTTGGCGGGGCTGGCGCTGGATCGCGCGACCGGTAGTGCGGGGTTGGCGCTGGTCGTTGGACTTCGTGAAAGAGGTTTATCCGACCATCGCCGAGGACCGGCTGCCGCTGGTGGCAGGCGCCATCACTTATTACGTTATCCTCACCATTATCCCGCTGATCATCCTGGCGATTTCCGTGCTGGCGTTATTCACTTCGCCGGATGTGGCGAAAAGATTTCTCGAAGACCGCTTCGGCGAGCTGCTGCCGGTACTCGGTACCGAGATCATCCGGCGACTGCAGAAAGAGATCCTCGCCGTGGCGACCGCCGCTCCCACCTTTACCGGAGTGGCGCTGCTGGTTGGATTTTGGTCGGGCAGCCAGATCTTCATCATTCTGGAATCGGTAATGAATCAGATCTGGGACGCCAGCGAACGCCGCCCGTTCTGGAAACAGCGCCTGCTTGCCCTGCTGATGATGGTACTCTCCGGCGTGGTCTTCCTCATCGCCGCGGTGCTGGTAAATGCAATCCGCCTGGTGCGGCGTCTGAATATTCCGCCGTTCGGCGAAGTCGGCGACATTCCCTTCCTGGCGCCTACGCTGATCAGCGTGGTGGTGCCGGTAATTCTCACCACGCTGCTCTTCGGTCTGATTTATCGCTTCCTTCCCAACAAGCGCGTCACCTGGCATAGCGCGCTGCCCGGCGCCCTCTTCGCCTCCGCGGTCTGGACGGTATTCCTCCACCTGTTTGGCATTTACGCGGCTATTTCCACCAAGTATTCCATCGTCTACGGCTCGCTCGCCGGGCTGGTGCTGCTGATGTTCTGGCTGTATTACAGCGCGCTGATCATGCTGGTCGGCGCGGAGATCGCCGCCGTCTATCATCGCCGCCTGATGCAAGCCGGCGACGTTAAAGAGCAGCATGCGGATAAGGAAGAAACGTGAGGAGAGGATATGCCCAAACAGGCAAGGTCAGTCCGGTGGTTCAGTAGGTGGTCCTTGAGCCTGTCGAAAGGCAGGTAAGCTGATCGATTCTTTCCACAACTATTGTGCCGCATCGAAATCACCGCGTGGAAAGCCTGAATTGTTGGGTTGCGGGCAAAGCCCACGTTAGAGCAATAACTCAAAACTCAAAACTCAAAACTACTATCCAACCCTCTATTCTTCCAACCCGCCTGTTTTTTTTGCCGGACGGGAGGTGTTATTGCCCGGCATGTGGTATTATAAGGACAACCGGTCGGTTCGGCTGGTGAGAATAACCGTTACAATACCGTTGATTGCTCGTCGGTTTGGACGGTGGGGGGTAAAACGACAGACACCTTCACCGGCAAGCGAGGAGTAATCGAACCGATCCCCCGCATGCGGGGGACACAGTCGGACCGGCGGTTCACAGACCCATTTTCCGAAAAGGAGGAATCCATGAACACTCTTCGCATCTGCGGACTTCTCGCAGCGCTGGCGCTGGCAGTGTCAGCAATGGCTTATCCCACTCTGTCCGGAGCTACCGGCCAGGCTGTAATTCCCACGGCTGATGTCGCCGGGTCCGGTTTGACCGTCGCCGCCGATTATCAGAATTTCGATGTCGGCAATGGGATACCCATCCGCGCGCTCTTCGGCATCGGATCGAATGCCGAAGTCGGAGCATCCTATATGTTCTTCGACGAAGACACCGGACTGGATAACGCCATCGCCGCGAACGCTAAATTAGCCTTCGGCAACATCCTGGGCGGCAGGCCGGCGGTCGGCGCGCAGTTCTTGCGCCTGGAAGACACCGACGGGTTTACCGCGGATGTCATTCAAGCCTATCTCGCCTGGACTCACAACACGATGCTGGGCGAAGAGGACGCGCAGGCGCTGGCAATCACCCTGGGCGCGAACTGGACGCAGGTCGATGCTGAAGGTGAAGACACCATCGACGACACCCGCTTCTTTGCCGGCGTCGATCTCGCGTTGAGCAATCGGCTTTCGGTGCTGGTCGATTATCAGACCGAGAGCTCCGATCTGCTCGATGCCAGCCCGTTGACCGCCGTCAGCGCGCGCATTGCCCTCAGCCGGATGCTGACGTTGCAAGTCGGCACCACCAACGCGCTCGGCCCCATCGCACTGGACGAGCACAACTTCTTCATCGGACTGAGCGCCGGATTCGGCAATCGCGCGGAATAATCCGTTCCCGCGATGGACAAAACACGCCGGCATGATTTAGATCATGCCGGCGTGTGATGTTATAAGCCCGCGAGTTTTGAACTTTTCATCCTACCCGAGCACCGGCGCCGCCAGCGTGGCTGCCTCCGGTGTTATGCCGGCCGGGGCATGGGGGTTCAGCGCGCGGCCTATGCGGGCGTAAAGCGCCAGCCGATCCGCCAGCAATGGGCAGGCGGCGACGGCGCGCTCGCCGAACAACCCGCTCCCCGTCGCGATGGTAGACAGCTTCTCATGCCCGATCAGCGCCCAGGTGGCGGTGATCAGGTTTGCAAAAAGCGGGTCGAGAATCTCCGGGCAATTGAATGTCTGCCGGGAGGAATTGATATCCACCCCGGATATCTGCATGAAGCCGTATTCGTCGCATTTTGCGCGAATGCGCTCGAGCTGCGGGCGGGTGTTGCGCGGCGGCATGTAGGTTACCGCGCGGAAACCCAGTCCGCGCAGGTAAGGCATCAGTTCGTCCAAAAAATCGTCCTCGAATTTTTCCGCTTTCTTATCTCCGGTCGGCGATTCCGTCACGTCGCCCAGATAGCAGTAGGCGGAGATGGCGCCGATTTCTTCACTGAAGGCCAGCGCCTCGCGCACGTTCGGGCATTCCGTTTCGTCCGGCTGGATGAAAAAAGCATCGGTATAAAAGGCCTTCAGCACGCCGATCAGGTCATACCGGTAATGCGAATTGGCCGTGTCCAGCAGATAGCCGCGCGCGCGGGCGGCCAGCCCGATCCCCAGCGTGCCTTCCAGAAATTCTACCAGACGCTCGCCCAGACCATACACGCCGATGAGTTTGTCCGACAGCGCGGCGAGGATGTGCCGCTCGGAAATGGTGCCTTCCTCAGCCGCGGTAGATTTCTCGTAAACATCGCGCTGGAAATCGATGGCGGGCAGGTCCTGCTTGCGCAGCAGGATATTCAGCCGGTCCAGCATGGCGGCGTTACGCGCGTTGCGCGCCTGGCGAAACGGGCGCAGGAACTCCTGGCAGCGGGCCAGCTTTCCGGCGGGAATGCCGTGAATGGATAAGTAGACAAGGTTGGGCATCCCCGGACCGTTGATTATCCGGCCCGCGAAGGGTGTGCCGGAAAAATTCGTGCGGATTTCGAAACCCGCCGTGGTGGCGATGCCCAGTATCTTGCCCGCCGCCAGCATCTCTTCCACACCGGCCACCGTATCGTGATCCATGATCCCCACCGCCAGCAGTCCGGCGCGCAGCGCGTGCCATGCGGCGCTGCAGGGCGAGTGGGGGCTGAAAGAATAGACGGTGTGAACGTGGTTGTTCACCTCGATCGTTTTTTCGACGGGCGGAATGGCGCCGGACGCCAGCCCCGCCGCCAGCGCGCGCACCGCGGCCAGGCGCGCATCACGGTCGGCGGCATTCAACTGCGCCTCCAGGCAGGCATATGGTTCGGGCAAAGACATGAAACTACTCCGTTAACTCGCTGTCATGGCGCATCGCGCGCCGTTATCTGCTTCGCTCTTCATATGAATGTTTCCTTCATACCCCGGTGGGTATTGTAAGGTTACCGTTCAGAGAGCCGTTGGGGACTGTCCCGGCCCCTGGTTATCAGCGCCTGTTTCCGTCATTGTGCTCGTGAGCGTAATCATAGGGACTGTCCCCGTCTCACGTCAACCGGTGGGAATCACGGGGGACAGTCCCTAAGTATACGCTCACGAGCGCTAAACTAAAAGCTGGCGCTGATTATCAGGGGCCGGGACAGTCCCCAACGGTTCCTGTGTACGGTTACACTGTAAAACCGGTGATCTGCGGTGATCTGCGGTGATCTGGAGTCGATCGACCGCGTGACCCGCGGGCCGTTCTCTGCTACAATAACGCCGGCAGCCCGCACCGGCGCTGCCGGGTGGAGGTTCCCATGCCGAAGACGATGCTGGCCGATTTCACCGAGGGGATGGCCGTCAAAACGCTGGCCTGCCTCGTTCAGAAGAAGCTGCTCCCGTTCAAGAGCAAAACCGGGCATTTTCTCGCCCTTACGCTGGCCGACCGCACCTGCACTCTCGAGGCGAAGGTCTTCAACAACGGGGAAGAGATCGACCGGCGCGTGAGGGAGGGCGGCATCGTCAGCATCGCCGGCAAGGCGGAAACCTACCAGGGCAACCTGCAGTTGAACCTCGATTCCGTCGAGCCGTGGGACGGGCCGGTGGACAAGGCTGATTTCATGCCGGCTTATCCGGGCGATGTGGCCGCGCTGGAATCAAAGCTGGACGAACTGATCGAATCTCTGATCCAACCCGACCTGTCGTTGCTGATCCGGACGATCTTCAGCGAGCCGGAACTTCGCCGCCGCTACTGCGAGGCGCCCGCCGGCAAAGGCATGCACGGCGCCTACCTGCATGGGCTGCTCGAACACGTGGTGCGCCAGGCGGAGCTGGCGGAAACCGCCTGCCGTTGTTATCCGCAAGCCGACCGCGATCTGGTCATTGCCGGCGTGCTGCTGCACGACATCGGCAAAATTGACGAATATTCCTGGGAGCTGGCCATCGACATCACCCCGCGCGGCCGCCTGCTCGGACACGCGGTCATCGGCGACCTGCTGGTTTATGAGCGGGGCCGCGAGCTGGGCATCGACGAGGAAACCGCCACCCGGCTGCGCCACCTCATCCTCAGCCATCACGGCACTCGCGAATTCGGCGCCGTGGTGTTGCCGCATACTTTGGAAGCGGTCATCCTGCACGCCGTCGATAACCTGGAAGCCAAGGCCGCCCACTGCATCGACATGCTGCAAACCGGCAATGCCGTCCAGCCGTGGAGCGAATACGACCGCATTGAAGGGCATTTCTGGTATCGGGGTATGGAGGAAGTAAAGTCGTAAAATTTATCGCTCGATATGTCAACCGGATCGACCCATCACTTTCGTTGTTTAGGGTATAATTTGGCTTGAATACGAAACATTCACGGGCGATATTATACAAATGGAGTTCGGGATCGCATGGTCAAGGAACAGTCAGCCGGCGCTATCGTCTATCGCATCACCGAGGACGACCATATTTTATATCTGCTGCTGCAGGCTGCCGTTGGCAAACCGTGGGGATTTCCCAAGGGAAAGCTCGACGAGGGTGAAACGGATGAAGCCGCCGCCCGGCGAGAGATTGCCGAGGAAGCAGGCCTGGAGCATGTCGCCCTGGATGACGATTTTCGCCATGTCGTCCATTATAATTATCGCCGGGGGCGTTCTCTGGTGAAGAAAGAGGTCATCTACTTTCTCGCCCGCATCGACAGCCTCGAGGTACACCTCTCCTGGGAGCATGTCGCATTCCTGTGGGTTTCATTGCGAGAAGCCCTCGAGCTCGTGCATTATGAGAATGCCCGCGAGCTACTGCGTAAAGCGCACCGCCACCTGGAAAAGCATTACGGTCCGATGGCGGAATAACCGTTCACCTCATCTGCAGCAGCTTTCTTTTGTTCCTGTTTTTTTTATGCCAGGCAAGCAGCAGCAACGCCTGCGCGCCGGTCAGCGCCAGCAGCAGCAGCGCATTTACACTATAAGGCATGCGCGCGTCGGTGAACTGCGAGATCGTTCCAAAGAGCACCGGGCCGGCGATGGCTCCCAGGCCGATAATGCCTTCGTGCATCCCCGCGCGCTTGCCGGTGTCGGCCTGGCCATGCACGCTGTAATACAGGCTGGAGGTATATGTCATGCCGATAAGCAGCCCCATGAGCATGAAGCCGGCGGCAAAACCCGCCGGGCCGCCCGCACGCGCCGCGATCAGGCACCCGGCGATGGCCAGCGCCTGCGCCAATGCCAACGGCCAGAAGCGGTAATGCCAGCCGTGCCAGCGTCCCAGCAGCACGAATACGCCGATCTGCATCGCCGGCATGGTCATCAGCAGCAGGCCGATAATTCGCGTGTGGTAGTGCAGATCAACCGCCATCGGCGGGAACAGCGTGCGCACCCCCGCCGACAGCACGGCACAGAGGAAATTTGAGCTCCAGCCCAACCAGAGGAAGAGGTTGGCATTCGCCGGAAGGACGGTCTGTTCCTCGGAAGCGCTTGCCGGCGCACCCTCCGCCGTGCGCCGGCGCCAGAGCCGGACAGGCAGGAACAGCGTTAACAAGGCGAACAACGCCGCGCAACCGGCCGCCAGAAAGAAGGCGGCGTGGGGATTCAGATCGTAGCTTTCGCCGCCCAGGTAATCGCCGATCTGCCCGATGCTCCATCCCAGGTTGAACACCATCAAGATGCCCGGCAGGGCGTGCGCCGTCACCGTGGCCGACATCCACGCCATCAGCGTGGGCCAGAAGAATGCCAGACCGAGCAGCAGCAGCATGTATGCCACGACCAGCAGCCAGAAGGCCGGCAGCAGCGGATACAGCGCGGAGAACAGTGCGGTAATGCCGCAGCCGATAACGATAAGCCGCCGGTAGCTGAAGCGGTCGGCCAGCCGGCCTCCGACGAACGCCCCGACCGTGTAACAGAGCATTCCCATCGTGCCCAGCAAGCCGATCTGCGCGTCCGAGGCGCCGAATCGCTCGCGCGCCAGCACCGGAATGGGCACCGCCAGCAGGCAGATAGCCAGACTCAAGCCGAATGAGTAAACGGCAACGATCAGGCGGCGGTTACGTATCTCACGCGGCGATTCGGTCATACGCGCATACGCTAACGGAAACGGGGATGGGTGTCAATGACGGTGGAAGGGTGGAAGAATGGAAGGATGGAAGGATGTATGGATGAGTGGATGAATGGATTAGTAGATTGATAATGCAATCATCATTCATCCCCTCATCATTCATCCACTCATCCATTCATCCATCCTTCCATTCTTCCATTCCACCGTCTCACGGCGCATATTTGGCGGCGAAAGGGCGGTGCGAGATGGGAGACAGGCGGGTGAAGGGGCCGGCGAGGATCTCCCCGGCATCGGCGTTGAAGTTTTCGGCAAACTGCTTCACGATCGCCGTTATAGGTTTCAGGCCGTCGTTTTCGACCGGCTGGATGGCCAGGTAAGGCATGTGCGGCAGTTCGTCCGGGACGGCGCGCAGGTAAATTTCACCGCCATGGATGCCGCTCGCCAGGTAACCGCCCACCAGCGGCCGGCCGGGTTGCCGGTTCAGACCCAGCACCACCAGCGTGCCGCCGGCCATGTATTCGCCGAAGAAGTCGCCCACGCACCCGCCGATTACCATCGCCGGCGCCTGGCTTTTGTAGGCTTTCATGTGAATGCCCACGCGATAGCCGGCATTGTCGCGCACCAGCAGCGATCCGCCGCGCATGCCGTAGCCCAACGCGTCGCCGGCGCTGCCGTGGATGATTACCGCGCCGCCGTTCATGGTGTTGCCGATGGTGTCCTGGCCGTTGCCGTAAACAATTACCGTAGGCCCGTCCATGAATGCCGCCAGCCCTCCGCCGGGTACGCCGTGGATCTCCAGCAGCAGGTCCTTCCCCTGCAAACCATCGGCGATGAAGCGCTGGCCCCGCACGTTATTCAGCACCAGGTGCTTCACCCCGGCGGCGACATGTCCCCGTACCGCGCGGTTCAAATCGCGGAAATGCATGCCCGCGGCATCGATGGTCTGCGCCTGAGTGGCTTCATCGGTCATCATCATTGCTCCAAGTCCTGGGATCGCAGGCGTCCCGCGCCTGCCCTTTTCAGGTGTTGGGTGTTAGGTGCTGGGTGTTGGAAATATAGGTTGACCCACCAGCACCTAACACCCAACACCCAATTCCCAATACAGGCGCGGGACGCCTGCGATCCCAGGGGTTATGCCCCGACCCCGGCGGCCTTCACGCCAAGCATTTCCAGCGTGCCGGTGTCCAGTCCCAGCCCGCGCAGGCGCTCACGGCTGCCGCGCAAGGACTCGACGGCATTCACGCCCATGGCGCCCAGCATCTCTTCCAACTCGGCGCTCCACGCCTTCACCAGGTTGCTGATCTGCTCGGCGCCCCACACCGGATCGATGCGCCTGGTCAGTTCCGGGTCTTGCGTGGTGATGCCCCACGAGCAGCGGCCAGTGTAGCATTTCTGGCAGAGGGTGCACCCCAGCGAAAGCAGCGCGGCAGTGCCGATGGCCACCGCGTCGGCGCCGAGAGCGATCGCTTTTGCCAGATCGGCGCTGGAACGGATGCTGCCGGCGGCGATGATGCTGGCGTGATTGCGGATGCCTTCCTCGCGAAGCCGCTGGTCCACCGCCGCCAGCGCTATCTCGATGGGGATGCCCAGGTGGTCGCGGATGACGGAAGGCGCCGCGCCCGTACCGCCGCGCATGCCGTCCAGGTATATATAATCGGCGCCGGCGCGCACAATGCCGCTGGCAATGGCCGCCACGTTGTGCACGCAGGCGATTTTCACTCCCACCGGCTTCGAATAATCCACCGCTTCCTTCAGTGCGTAGATGAGCTGGCGCAGGTCCTCGATGGAGTAGATGTCGTGCTGCGGCGCGGGCGAGATGGCATCGGAGCCCAGCGGAATCATGCGTGTGGTGGATACGTCCGCGGTCACCTTCTCGCCGGGCAGGTGGCCGCCGATGCCCGGCTTGGCGCCCTGACCGATCTTGATCTCCACCGCCGCGCCGGCGTTCAGGTATTCTATGTTCACTCCGAAGCGCCCGGAGGCGCACTGCACCACCGCGCAGTGGGCATATGGCTTCACCTCTTCGTGCATGCCGCCTTCGCCGGTGTTCCACAGGATGCCGCATTCCTCCGCCGCCATCGCCAAACTCTTCTGCGCGGTGAGTGAAATAGAGCCATAGGACATGGGCGCGAAGAGGATGGGCGTCTCCAGCCGGTAATTCGGCGCCAGCTCGGTCTTCAGGCTCACCTTGCCGCCGGCATCCACCTGTACCTCCACCTGCTCGGGCTTGCGGCCCAGGTAGGTGCGCAGCTCCATCGGCTCGCGAAGCGGGTCGATGGAGGGGTTGGTCACCTGGCAGGCGTCCAGCAGCAAGTTGTCGAAGATCACCGGCAGGTCGCGGTCGGTGCCCATGCCGGTCAGCAGCACGCCGCCCGTCTCCGCCTGCAGATAAACGTTTTTTCGGTGCCGCAGCGACCAGTTGGCGTTGGGGCGGTAATGGGTCGGGTTGGGCAATACAGTGATGCACTGCTCCGGGCAGTGCACTTCGCAGCGATGGCAGCCCACGCACTTCGTATGGTCGGCCACCACCCGGTTTTCCCAGCGCAGCGCGCCCCACCCGCACTGCTTTATGCAGCGCCGGCAGCGGCAGCAGGCATCATTATCATTGGTCCACCGAAATTCCGGCGGTACAAAATTGGCCATAAGAAACTCTCAATGTTATCGTTTATCACGTTTGTAGTAGCATCGCAAGACGCGTCGTCTATAGGTTGACCTGTCATCGACGCATCTTGCGACGCTGTTACGAACTCTGTTATGCGGCAGTCAGATTCGCTCTCATCACTCCCGGCGGAATTTCCGGGAACACATCGGCGTCCAATTCGGCGATTACCGGCTCGCCGCCGCGGGGCGCCCAGATGCGGTCCGGCTCGGCGCACATCTCCAGGATGCCGGCCTCCTCGCTGGAGAGGAAGACCCAGTCATCCTTCTCCGCGGCCACCAGCGGGCGCAGCTTGATGCGGTCGTTCAGCCCCACCATGCCGCGGCGGTGGCCGAAGACGATGGCGAAAGGGCCGTTGACCAGCGCGCCGGCATAGATCATGCGCAATGTGCGGTGCAATTCCGCCTGCTCGGGATTGATCTTCTCCAGCGCGTCGATGTCTTTCCAGAACGGCGCGGCGAGGATGGAGCACGCCAGGTCCAGCGGCAGGTGATGGCGGCGGATGAGCAGATCGAGCAGGTAGGCGATCACCTCGGTATCGGTGCGCAGCGTGCACCGGTAGCCGAACTGCTCCAGGTAGCGCTTGTTGATGCCGTAGCTTGATATTTCGCCGTTATGAACCACCGAAAAATCGAGCATGGTGAAGGGGTGCGCGCCGCCCCACCAACCCGGGGTATTGGTCGGGAAGCGGTCGTGAGCGATCCAGATATAGCCCTCGTATTCATCCAGCCGGTAGAAGACGCCGACGTCCTTCGCCGAGCCGACTGCCTTGAAGGCGCCCATGTTTTTGCCCGAGCTGAACACGAAGGCGTCCTCGATATGCGTGTTGATCTCCATCACCGCGCGCAGCACGAAATCCTCGGCGCTGGAGATCATCGTCTCCTCCAGCCGGCGCGGCTTCGGCTGCACGAAGTAGCGCCAGAGCTGCGGGGCGGTGGCCGGGTCCACTCCGTGCACCGGGTGGGTGGGGATGGGCTCATACTGGATCATCTCGAACATCTCGTCGAGATAGCGCTCGGTATCCTCCTGCGCGCGCGACGAATAATACATCAGGTGCATGGCAAAATCATCCGCGAAGCGCGGGTAGCAGCCGTAAACGGCAAAGCCGCCGCCCAGCCCGTTGCCGCGCTCCTGCAGCAGGCCGATCGAGTCGATGATCGCCTTTCCGGAGACGAAATTCCCCCGCCGGCTCATCATCGCGCTCAACCCGCAGCCGGAAATATTGCGTTCGGTTATATCGTAGGGTGTCAACCCGTTCATCATTTTTCCTCTGTCGGACATATCCGACTTTTCCGACTCTAATAAAGGAGTCCTGGATTTTACCATATCGAGGGAATCTGCGCTCAGGGTCACTCCTCGTCCGAGAGCAGCTTCGCCAACTCCGCCGCGCCGGATTTCGATGTCGCAGGCAGCTTCAGTCGTTTTCTTGCTGCTTCGGAGACGGCGATCATGGCGCCGGTGTTGCGCACGGCGGTAATGCCGTCGCCCACGCCATTCGGCACCACGCCGCGCTCGACGGAGAGGTGTTTGACGATGCGGAAGATATCCACCATGGAGTATTGCTGGCAGCAGCGGTCCATGCAGGCGAAGCATTCGTGGCAGCGCCACGCGGCGCGCGATTCGATCACCCCATCCAGGTCGCTCTCCGCGATGCGGCAGATAATGTCGTTCGGCACCCACTTGGGATCGCCCAGATTGATCGGGCAATCGTTGCGGCAGCCATTGCATTCAGCGCAGCCGACCAGCCCCTTCAGGTCGAAATGAGCTGCCAATTCATCCTGCCGCCGCCGCAGCTCCGCCCAGCGAGTGAAGAAGGGATTGGTATCGATGCGGTGGGCGGGGATGCCCAGCTCCTCCGGCGCCAGTCCCAGCGCCAGCCCGAGCAGCTCCATGTAGGAGATCACCGGTACGTTGTAGACTTCGCCCATGCGCGCCAGGTTGGCCTGCTGGTGCTCGTATTGCATGGTGCAGGACGGGCAGGTGGTGGTGAGGCAATCGACCTTCAGATTGGACAACTCGCGCAGCTTCATCCGGCACATTTGCTCCGCCTGCGCCTGGTCGTCGGCGCGGGCGAGCAGGCCGCCGCAACAGAGCATCTTCGTTTCGTATTTGACTGAAGTTGCGCCCAGCGCTTCCACCAGCGCATCGAATTTTTTCGGCGCGAAGGGATCGTCGAACCCCAGCTCCTTGCTGGGCCGCATAAGGTGACAGCCGTGGTGAACGGCAACGCACATCCCCGTCAGCGGCCGCACCACGCGCTGGCGCAGGGTCTGCGGGCCGAAATCGTCCCAAAAAACCTCCAGTATCTGCTTCACGCCGGAACGCCCCTCGTATTTCCGCCCGACTTTCGCCAGCTTCCCGTTGATCTTCACGCGCATGGCCGGGTCGTTGGTCAATTCATGGTTGGCGCCCTTCAGCGTGCCGAAGCAACCGGTGCAGGGAGTGGTCAGCGTGACGCCGGCGTCCTCCGCCACGTCCAAATTTCGCGCGGCGATGGCCAGCCAATCATCGTGACCGGCGTTCTTGATCATCGACTTCTCCGGGCAGCAGGTGAAGCCGTCCAGGTCCAGCGCCTCGATACCCAGCGCCGCGAAGACGGCCCGCGTTGCCTTCTCCATGTGCGGCAAGCGGCTCGGGATATAACAGCCCCAAAAATGCGCGTATCTGGCCATCGCTACGGCTTACTCCTGATGAATACGGTAAGATAACTTCAAATCCGATGAATGTTATCATTTTCAACTCGTGAGCGTCAAGCGAAATGGCAAAGGGAGCACAGGCAATTAGTGCATGATCTCCTTATGAAACGCAGGGATAGGCATTCCGAGTGTGGAATAATGTCAGAGATGAACGTATTTGCTCGACAGTTCGTCGTCCCATTCCTGGCCTGCCTGTTTGCCAGCATCGCGCTTGCCGAGCCGCCGGTCTTCCCGCCGGTGGACATGTCGCGGCTCGACCGCGCGGGTTTGCGGACGGTGATCGACGAGCTGCTGCGCACTTACTCGCCCACCGGCAAATATATCTTCGACCGCATCCGCCAGTGCCCGGAGACCTTCGATTGCGGCGGCGTAACCGTAAGAATCAATCCGTCTATCGACTATACGACGTATTTGAAGGATCGTACTCCTGATGGGCTCATCGCCGATGCGACGTTAATCGTGCATGAGATGACGCATGAGTACCAGTACCGCATCGCCTACGCCGTGCTGGCAGAGCGGAAAACGAAGCCGCAAGGTTACCGCTATCATGCGTATTATACCGGCGAAGAAACGATCCTGGTACAGCAGACGAAGGTTTATCGGACGGCGGAGATGCAGGGATTGTTCCCGGCGGAGCAGCGCACGGCTCGCTTTCCGCTTTACATCTTCCCCGCGCGCGAAACCGGCGCCCAGCTTGACGGGATTTACGGCCTGCTGGATGAATACAACGCCTATTACTTGAGCACGAAGACGGCGCTGGACTTCCTGTCCTACTACCGTTATTCACGCAATGGCACGCGGGAAGACTGGTTCCATTTTCTCGACAATATGAACCGCTACTACTTCGCGCAGGCGGAGTTCCGGCTCTTCATATTGAATTATCTGCGCTACGCGAAGGAGCGCCATCCCGACGTATACGCCGGCATCATGGGAAACGCCGACTTCCGGCAGGCATTCAGCGCGGTTGATGCCGGTTACCAGCAGCTATTGGAAGATTATTTCGCCGCGCGGGAGGCTATTTTCGCGGATTTACGCGTCGCCGGTTATGAAGTGAGCGAGGACGACGAATTCACCCGCATCGGCAAGGACGGCTCCTACATCGGACGGAGCAACTTTCTGAAACCGTATAATACGCTTACCACGGAGCTGAAGAAACCGGTGTATCAAAAGTTGTTGATGGAATTGAAGTAGGAAACTGAAATGACCTGGCCATGGACACGAAAATCACTATCACGGTCGGCGCTGGGTGCGCTGGGGGAGCGGCACGCGGCGCGGTTGCTGCGGTCCAAGGGATACAGGCTGCTGGAGGCGAATTACCGCACGCCGCTGGGCGAGCTGGATTTGATCGCCCGCGATGACGATACGCTGGTCTTTGTGGAGATTCGCACCCGCACCTCGGAGGACACCCTCACCCCGCTGTCCTCGGTGGATGAGCGAAAGCAACAGCACGTCGTGCGCACCGCCCGCGCTTACCTTCGTGCCCGCCGCCTGCCGGAATGTCCCTGCCGCTTCGATGTAGTGGAAGTGGTCGCCACCATCACCGGAAAGGTGGTGGATATGCGGCATTACGAGGGCGCGTTTGGAGCTTGATTTGTTGGCTCGGGGTACAGTCACGCATTTTCCGGCTAAACGCGAGAGGGATCAGGTTGGATAAGATGGGTGGAGCGGCGGAAGATAAATTGGAAGCAAGGGGAAAATACGAGACAGTTCTCCTCGGACTAGACCTGCACGACCAAGTCGTCGATCTCTTCCGCGGCGCGAAAGCCGCCGGCGATGGCGGCGACGGCGGTGGCGCCGCCGTTGACCAGATCGCCGCCGGCGTGGACGTGGGGGCGGGAGGTGCGGGTGCTGCCTTCCGCTACGGCAATGAGACCGTCGCGGGTAAGCTCGACGCCGGGGAGCATGATGGCGAGATCGGCGGGCGGAAGCTGGCCGATGGCCTCAACGACGAAATCCACCTCCAGCAGGTATTCCGAACCGGGGATGGAGACCGGACGACGGCGTCCCGAGGCATCCGGTTCGCCAAGGGCCGTGCGCGCCACGCGCAGGCCGACCAGGCGGCCCGCGCCATCTACGTGATAGCCCAGCGGCTGCGAGAGGATGAGGAAGTGCGCGCCGGCGTCCAGCGCGTGGTTGCGCTCCTCCGGCCACGCGGGCAGCTCGGCGAAGGAGCGGCGGTAGACCAGGTAGACGTCCTTCGCCCCCGCCCGCAGCGCGGAAGTGGCGGCGTCCATGGCCGAGTTGCCGCCGCCGATGACCGCCACGCGCTCGGGCGGGGTCAATGTGCCGGCTTTGACGGCGCGCAGGAAGGACAGCGCATCCATCACGCCTTCCGCCGGGCGCGGGCCGTCAAGCTGTTGCGCGCGCGGCAGGCCCAGACCGAGGAAGACGGCGTCGTAGCCTTCCGCCAGCACGTCATCCAGCGTGAAGTCCGCGGACAGGCCCTTCCCCGCCCGCCAGTCCAGCCGCTGTGTATCGGACAGATCGAGCACGGCGGCGATTTCCGCGCGCAGCACGTCCTGGGGCATGCGCGTGTCGGGAATGGTCTCGCCCACCGTGCCGCCGGGCGCCTCCGCGGCGTCGTAAACGGTCACCGCGTGGCCCAATTCCAGTAGCCGCACCGCGCAGGCAATGCCCGCCGGACCGCCGCCCACCACCGCCGTGCGCCGGCCGTTGGCGGGGGGCAGCTCCAGCTTCGTCCACCCCTTCGCCCGCGCCACGCCGGCCACGTAGCGCTGGAGCTGCTTGATGGGCACGGGAGCCTCGCCGAAGATGGCCTCCAGGCAGCCGGACTCGCACTGTACCTCGACGGGGCATACGTAGGCGCAGATCTCCGGCAGCGGATTGGCGTCGCGCAGGATGCGGTAAGCTTCGCGCTCGTCGCCTTCGGCGATCTTCGCAATGAAACTCGGAATATCCACTCCGGCCGGGCACTTGTCCTTGCAGGTGGGCGTGTTGCAGATCCGGCATTTCGATGCCAGCTCGCGCGCCAGATCCTGGCTTTTCGCGCGGCCTTCGCGGTAAATCGGGCCGTAGACCGCGGAATCGCGCACCACGCAACCGGAGGTACCGCCGTCGCGCATGATCTGCGTGCAGGCGGAACAGGTGACGCAAGTCTTTTTGGGCTCCATGCGCCCGTGCTCCAGGATGTCGCGGGCGAAATCGGGGCAGGCCAGCGCGCCGCGGCCCAGCCCGGCCACCGACACCCAGCCGCGCTCGATAACCGCCGCCGCCAGGTTCGGGTAGAACTCGCGCACCCAGGTATAACCGGAGCCGACCACCGTCAGTGCCGGGAAAGCCTGCTGCACGGATTTCGTGATATGCACGAAGCGGTGCAGCGTCTCCAGCGGGTGCTCCTCCGGCGTATACATGCCCTTGATGGGAAAGTCGAAGGGGCGGTTGACGTGCGGGTTGTAATACGGGTTGCCGATGGTGGTGTTCAGCCCGCCGTAGCCGAGGTCAATCAACCGCTCGATCAACTGCCGGGGCTCGGTGAAATCGGGTTTCGTCTCGTCATCCCGATCGACGCCCCAGCCAAAGGGATACTTCAGCGCGTCGTAGATGTTCAGGCGTGATGTTATTTCGATATCAGGCGCCGCCGCGCGAATCATCGCCGCCGTTTCCAGTATAAAGCGCGCGCGGTTCTCGAAGCTGCCGCCGTAGCGGGAGTCCTCCCGCGTGAAAGAGGCGAGCAGCTCGGAGAGCAGGTAGCGGTGGCACGACTTGATATCCACCACGTCGAACCCCGCCTCCTTCGCCAGCAGCGCGGCCCGCACGTAAGCGTCGCGCAGCCGGTCCAGGTAATCGTCGGTGAGCAGCGGCGTATCCGGCGTCACGCTGGAGCGCGGATCGATAATGGAGTGGTGGGTGATGAGCGGGGCGGGCACGCCTTCCGGCTTGCTGTAGCGGCCCGAGTGGGTAAGCTGCAGCACCAGCACCGGGCGAAAATCTGAGCCCATGGTGCTCCGCGCGGCGGAGTGAATACGCTCGACCAGCCGCTTGTGCCCGTCCAGGCTGTCTGAATTTATCGAGAGCTGGCGCGGATTGGCGCGCCCCTCGGGAACTACCGCGCAGGCCTCCAGCCAGAGCATGCCCGCGCCGCCGGCGGCGAACCGCTCGTATTTACGATATGTCAACTCGCCGGGCCGCCCGCGCTCGTCGCAGTCGCACCCCTCCATCGGCTGCACCGCCATACGGTTGGGCAGCGTAAGCGCGCCAAAGCGGATCGGCGTACCCAGCACATCTACCTTTTCCGTCAACGGCAAATCAAGTCCTAATGACTCAATTTTGGCCTGCAGTTCATCGATGCTTTTGAAGCGAAATCGTTCGTGCGCCGCCATGTGTGCCTGCTCCCAGAAGAAGGGGTGTTCCGAGGGACTAAGATACCACCGGGGGCGGAAAAGTGCAAAGGCGCGTGAACCGTCCCGGAGTATTCGCGCACCCAAATAGAGATGCGTGAATACTCCAGGTCAGGTATCGGACCAGTTCCAAAAACGGCATTACCCTGGCATATTGCGCCGCACATCCCATTTCATCTTTACCGGCGTTCCGGCGGCGCCGGTAGGCAACTGGGGTATATATTCAATCTCGATGGTGGCGAAGGTCATGCCAATTACCTCCTCCGGCATGCCGGCGCTGGTGTTCTCCTGGGCGAAACGGGAAATCATCACATCAGTCAGGATGATGTGTAAAAATTCGAATTGCTCGCGGCCTGACCGGCGAACGGTGATATTCACCTGGCGAAGATGCTGGCCTGACGCCACGGCAAGGGCGAGGCGCGGCGAGGAAGCATCGATGGGTTTGGTAGCGGTGAAGGGCGATATGGCGACCTTGCCCGTGCCGCCGCCACCGCCCGCGGTGGGCGAAGCCGACTGGGTAAAGTCGAACGAGTAGCCGGTGAGCACGATCTCATTAGGGTGCCGGGCATCCTGGGATTCCCCCGGTATCCCATCGATCTTCATGAAGATGTCAGTTGCGGCCTGGCCGGCCAGGCAGAGCAGCAGCAACGAGCACAGTGACAGCATCCGTGACAGCATGAGAGTCAGTTCCTTTCATCCAGATACTCTCATTTTAGGCAAAAGACATTGCTGAGCCAGGCAGGTTTTCGACAAATGCGCGGGAACATAAACATTAAAACGATGATAACTGCCAGTTTATTGAACTTCCCCCCTCAACCTGCTAGAATATCGGCATGACCACTGCCGACACGCAGCCGCTGATCAGCGCCGCCGAGGAGCGGGCGGACTTCGACGTCATCGTGAACTGGGTGACGCCGGGGGCGCGTGTGCTGGACCTGGG
>Ga0172375_10002084_pt1 | contig 31605 bp, 16 predicted proteins | sample LakKiv1m_FD_114537 | JGI IMG/M metagenome (GOLD analysis project Ga0172375, IMG submission 114537) | Freshwater microbial communities from Kabuno Bay, South-Kivu, Congo - kab_092012_11.1m | ecosystem: Environmental > Aquatic > Freshwater > Lake | place: Democratic Republic of the Congo... | reverse complement strand
TTAAATTGCTGAGATATGACAAAAGAAAGAGAATTGAAAAGAGGCATTTATTGTATATCCTTTATTAAGAATGGTATGTTAATTCCTTCGACATCTGCAGTAATAACATTGTTTTTCTTATCTAGTCTGTAAGAAATAGAATCGTAAATATATTTATCAGTATAGTCAGCAGGATTGTTTGAACCTTGAAATACTTGAATAACAAAAGTTCCGTGAAATTTAAGTGGTTTTGTCACATAGCAATTAAAAGAAATTTTACTTACCGGAGTTGAAATAACTTTTTCAATTTGGTCTGTAATATTTTCAAGAGTTCTCTGATCAGGTATTGTATTTCTTTGTAAAGATGAAACGACATACTTTCTGAAACCAATATATGGTTTTGAATAAGGATTGTCTGGATCTAAAAGATCTTTTTTTGCTGAAAGTTTATCGAGTAAAGTGTCACGTCCACTATAATTTCTTGGGTCAGCTGGATAAAAAGCATCATTGAACCTTTCATCTGCTAAAAAACCAGTAATGGAAGATGCAAACGCCTTAACTCCTGCTGCTAACGTTCTCATATCAGTATTTATTGTGAAAGAACTAGTTAACAACCCGTGCCAACCAGGTTCACTTAATGGAGCATTTTGAAGATTTAATGAATTTTCAGGAACACTTATAACACTTCCTATCCTTCCTGGTTCGTATGATATTCCTGTAAATTTTAAATCAGAATCTATAGCATCTGGTCGATATCTTCCAGCAAGCACATAACCAAAGTTTTCTGCCCATCTAAAAGTTGGCAATGCTCCTGGAACGTTAAGCCTTTCCAATATTAATGTAAGTTTGTCTAATATTTTGTCAACAGGTGTCAATTTTATTAAGTCTTGATTTGCAACTGATTGAGTATTTAGACGCAACTCCATTCCAGTAACTTGATCATTGCTCCTAAAGTAATATGACCATAGTCCAGAGGCAGCCATAATACTGTCAAAAGCAAGATCATGTCTCATACCTGCAATCATCATACTTTTTTCAAAATAAATATTTTCTAAAGTATATGTCATAATATCTGTGCAGGTTAAGGTAAATGTACTGTTTGAACCAGTTCTATTGTATGAAACATTTGTGATAAATCCTTGAAAGTATGGATACAAAGTACCATTTAGATACCCTGCATCTACGGAAACACAAATGAGATTATTTTCAATAGCATTGATGACTTTCAAGCCTTTATCAGTTGTATCCAAATTCTTAAGAGTTATAGTTGCACTTTTTTGAATAATTGACATATTTGAGCCAGTATGACTACAATTGACAGTCCAAGACTCAAGAAACTCTGTTATGTCTGCAACTACTACAAAAAGATCTTCTACTGGTGGATTCTTAAAACCATATCCATCCTTTTCAGAACCAATCATATCAAATCCAAGTTCTTTTCCTAAAACACCCGGATGAGGCATTTCAACTTGCATATATGCTGGACCTTCTATGGTTGTATTGTAAATTAACTTGAAAACAAAGTTATATCTTCTAGATTTTGTCTCTCTATTATTTCTAGGCAATGAATAAAGCAATTGATAAGTAAATTGAGGACCTGATAATCTTAAATCAGCAAAATAAGAAATATTTTTATCTTGAGGATTTATATTTTCATTAAATCCAGTACTTCCAGGAGTACTATTAATTCGATATGATGCTTTTTCAAAATGTCTATATACAAGCGGCATCAATCCAGTATTTAATGCAAGTTTTTCGGGACAAACAAATTGTGCGATTATGTGATTCTTTTTATTAGTAGTTTGATTATTGTTAAAGTTATTGAATATTATTGCAGAATATCTAAATCTTAAATTAACGTTTGATGCTTGGATATAAATTTTTGTATCGGCTGGGCAAAAAACTTCATTTACAGATGGAACTATAGTATTCCATCTTGAGATATCTGGACTAAATCCAAACATTACACAGGGACCAACAAAGTGAACAAAAATGTCATATGAGTTCATCGTGTTCTTATCAAATACTGGTGCTATGATGTCTGATTGAACTTGGTAAATACCCTGAGAAGGATTATAAATCTTAATTACTGGTCGTTTATTTAATTTGAAGTCTATAGCAAATCTGTTTATGTATCTATCATCTGCAGTTTGTGGCTCTAAGAAAACTGTAATCAGTGATGTATCAGTTTCTATATTGCTTGCTGAAAAATTTAGGTGAAATCCATTTCCACCATTTGTACCTCTTGCCTTTATAGCCTCTCTAGTTCCATCAGGATTGTGAACTTCAGCGCCATCTTGATACACAGCATCGAAAGAAGTAGCAAATATTCTTTCCACTGTTGTAATCTTGTCTATAGAACTTATCTCAACAGAAGCACCACCATTTGGATCGTTAATTGTTTTGAGGGTGCCAGTAGAATTGCCTGAAGTTTGCGGGCCAATAAACTTTATTGCTTTTGTGGATGCAGAATTTGTCACATTCCAAATATTGTAAGTAGTGAGTGTGTTTGCAGAACCATTGAAGGGTATTTTTGGAACGTGTAAAGTTGAATTTGGTGTTATAGACGGGCTTCTACTTGCAGAACTTGTAGAAGGATTGTCAACAAACTCAACAGCATATGGGGGACCTTTTAATTTATTAAAATTTGGATGAGTTTCTCCTGGAACTATACCACCAAAAGCAAAAGTACAAGATGATGCACTAACAGCAGTATTGACTTCTGCAACTCTAGAATTTTGTAGGCTACTAAGTATTTGCAGTCTAGTACTATATTTTGGCTCAGAATTTCCATCAGGCAACGGAATATTTGCTTCAAAATCATAGTTTAATACATTGAGATTGTCTAAACTTTTTGTTTGTGAAGTAGCAACGTAATCACCAGTAAAAAATCCACTGTCAGGAGCGTTCATAACTGACAATTTTACCGAAGATACAAGTTGTCTGGGATCTGGAATAAGATTCATATTATTTAATTATAAAATACTAAGTGATATATTATCCTTTATTGTGCGACTTGTTCTGTGGGATATATCGTGAGTACATCAGGACGAGGATATCCACCTGTCCTTATAAATGTAAAACTATTTGAAGATGGTTTGACAGTTGAAGCAATCAATAAAGAATGATATCCTCCAGCAGATATATCAGTAGGATTTGTAATATCAATTAACGGCAATATTTCACCATCAAACAAACCATTGCTTTTGTTATAAGATAGAGTGTCTGTGTATGTAGATGATATGCCCAATTCTCCATTGTAATTTTCACCATAAGGCCAATAATAATTTTCTGATAATGCTAAATATCCAAATCTACCTACAGAGATTTTTTGAAATTTTTCTGGCGGATTTTTGTCTGATGCTAACCCTGGACTTATGACAAAGACTGGCACTTCATTTAAACTCGTAAAAGCATAAAAATAAATTGCTCTTTCGTAATAAGGATCGACATCAGCCAATAATACACCAATATTATTAGCATATACTGATATATCATAAGCATATCCCCAACCTCTTAGATTTGTTTTTCCAGCAAACCAAACAATTTGATTATCAGGATCATAAGTCAATCCAGAAACAAACCCTATGTTATCTACAGAAGAGGTTTGAGAAAAATAGCCTACTTCAAGCCTAAACGGTGTCATAGAAATTGTCAGGAATAAATCAGGATTTTGCTTTACGTCGATACCAATAAATCCAATTTCGTTTACAAATCCAGTTTGAGTATAATTATGTTTTCCGGCAACCCATACTTTTTTGTTATCAGTAAATGCAGTAATATATTGATTAGTTGATACATCTAAAAGACTATCATTATTAGAAAAATTAAGTACACTATTAGTTAAATTTCTTTCTAAAACTGTCTGAAAACCATATATAATATTCCTAGATAATGCTTGCCCAAAAGTTCCCAGACTATTATCTCCACAGACTAATAATACTTTTTTATTCAACACTATATCTTCAACAATAATTGCTGAAGTTCTGTCTCCTGCTGAAACCTTGACTACTTTGAACTTTGCATTCAATGGTATTTTTGTCAAGACATTTACTTTGCTTATATTGCTCGGTAAACCTAATTGACCATATGTATTATCTCCACTACCATAAAGTATTCCTAAATCATCAACAAAGAATGAATGACTCAATCCAGCTTCAATTATTGTGTACTTTTTAGTATCATCTACTAACTCAAAACCATATCTGTTAGGTTCATAATTTCCACTTGCTAATGCTCCATTTACTGCTTGTCCTGTAGTAAACAATTTATTTGCGTCTAATTTTGGAGCAGCAGAAACATTTACTGGTATGCTTAATCTACGCCCAAGATTCGTTTCTATAGAAGATCTTAAGTTTTGACTATCTATCACAACAAGAGAAACAAGAAATAGTCCTACAGTATTGAATGTATATGCCAAAGATGAAGTTGTGCCTACTAATACCCCATCTAAATACCATTCATATTTTAAGTTAGAACCATCTTCAGGGTCATAAGAAAGTGTGCCATCGAAAGTGAAAGAATCTCCAGTCTTAAGTTCAATATTTCCAGTAGATCCAGGTTCATTATTTATAACAGCAATAGGATTACTATTAGGTGGAGGTGGAGGAGGAGTTCTTATGACGCTTATTGTTTTATTAACTGGATCGCTTTCTAATCCAAGATTGTCAAATACACTCAATGTTACTGTATGCAATCCTACACTTGTAAAGATGTAAGATATATCTGATGTATTAATATTTTGATTTACACCATCTACAAGCCATTTATAACCATTTATAAATTGATTGATATCTGAATCATTACTACCTGTTGAAGTAAATGACACAGCAGTATTTATTTCTACTTGTGTTATATCAGGTGGTACAGTATTAAGTACAGCGATTGGTTTATTGTTTTTGACTATATAAGATAATGTTGCAGTATCGGAACCATCAAGATTATCTACAACTTTGAGGGTGACATTGTAAGTGCCTGGTTGTGTATATCTTGTCACTGCAATTTGTTCAAAAGATGTTTGCCCATTACCAAAATCCCAATAATATGCTAAAGGGCCATTAATATTATCTGGATCGTAACTTCCAGCACCAGAAAAAGTTACATCTACTGGAGCAAAACTTGTATTGCTTGACGGATTTGCACTAATGACTGCTACTGGAGGCTGATTTGGTGGATTTACTTTTACTGCAATAGTGACAACATTACTCCAGAAACCATCATTGTCTCGAACTCTGTGCGAAACTGTATATGGCACAAATCTTGGTGTATCAAAGGTATATGTGAATGATTTTGTTGTTATTGGAGTACTTACTAAACCAGTAATAGTCCATTCATAATCAGTAACTTGTCCATCTAAATCGTATGATAATGAATCAAATACTACAGTTAATGGAGCATTGCCAGTAATAACTTTGTTGATGCCCACTGGATTTGAAGATATAACTGCAACTGGAATTCTATTTGATACAAAAATATTTTTTGAAACTGAGCTTGACAAATTAAATCTATCATAGACAGTCAACGTTACAGTATATGTTTTATTTCCCACCGTGTACTGATATTGAGGGGATTTTTGTGTCGAATCTGTAGTTGAAAAAGTATTCCCATCGCCAAAATTCCACTCCCACCTTATTAAGTCATTTTCAGGATCAGTGGATGAATCAATAAAATTAATTGTTTCTAAAGTTTGTGGGTTGTTAGGATTGAATGAAAAATTTGCTTGAGGAGGTTGATTTATTATCGTAATAGCTTGAGTACCTTCTAAACTTCTCCCCCCTCTATTATCAGTCACAATTAATCTTGATGTAAAAATTCCAGTTTTAGTATAGATGTGTGATGCTAGTGCTGGATTTACAAAAGATGTAGATGTACCGTCTCCAAAATCCAACTCATATAAAGTTATGAATCCGTCAGGATCATAAGAATCAGAAACATCAAAAACAAAATTATCATTTATGACTCCTGTGTTCTTATCAACATTTAATATCGCTATCGGAATTATATTATCTGCAGGAGATACATTTACTAAAACTTGTGCACTTCCAGTATCACCAAAATCATCTGTGACTTTTAAGGTCACTGTGTAAATACCTTCAGTAGTAAATTGGAATGTAGGATTGACTAATAAAGATGTCAATCCATTTGTTACTGTCCAAGCATAAGAAACAATATTTCCATCGTCATCATAAGAATCTGCGCCAGAGAATGATAGTGAGCCTGGTGCTTTAACAGTAAGGGAAGAATAAGTAATGACTGCAGAAGGTTTACGATTTCTTACAACTAAAATATTTTGACTTGAATTTCTAGCCCCTTCATTATCTACAACTTCTAAAGTTATCGTGTAAGTTCCGGGCCTATTGTAAGTTTTACTAGTCAATGAAGGGCCGTTATTCAAAACTTCCCCATCACCAAAATTCCAATTGTAATTCACTATCTGTCCATCTATATCATTTGAAGCAAAACCATTAAAAGTTGCTGTTTCTTTTGAATTTATTGGATTAGGACTAATTGTAAATATTGAAACAGGAGGATTATTCAATACTACTATATCATTTGTTGCAGTATTGGTAAGTCCATTATTATCAGTAACAGTTAATTTAACAGTATATGTGCCAGACTTTCTAAATGTATATGGAATAACTTTTTGATATGTTTGAGCATTGTATTGCCTAAATACATTTGGCTCTAATTCCCATAACCATTTCACAATAAATCCATCTGGGTCTGATGAAGTATCTGTAAAGTTCACTTCTAATGGAGCAAAATTATTATTATTGTCAAATATGAATGACGCTTGAGGAGGTTTATTTGCAGGAGGGCCAAAAACTTCTACTTGAATTGTTTGTTGAGCAGTTTTTTTATTAGAACCATCAGACAAACCATTATCTGTCACTGTCAGGGTTACATCATATACTCCAGGACTAGCATATTGATGAGACGGATTCTTATTTGCAGAAGATGAAGTTGTAAATAAAGGAGTATTATCTCCAAAATTCCATTCCCATTTTTCAATATATCCATCAGGGTCAGAAGAACTTTCAGTAAACTTAACAATTATTGGATTAAAACTTGTTTGAACTCCAGACACAAAGTTAATAATTGGAGGTTGATTGATTACTTCATTAACAGTTACAGTTTTTGTAATAAATGATGTATTTCCCGAATTATCTGTAACTTCAAGTTTAACTTCATAATTTCCACTGAGTTGATATGTGAAACTTGGATTTTGTATATTTGAAGTTTTTGTTAAGTCATTAAGATCAAAAAACCATCTCCAAGACGCAATAGTGCCATCAGAGTCTATAGAAGTATCTCTGAAATTTATTATTAAAGTTTTATCTGTTTGTGTGTAAGTAAAATTTGCTAAGGGTGAATTGTTTCCTTGCCCTGTAACTAAAACATCATAACTATTTGTGTCTGTTTGATTGGAATTGTTTGTTACAGTTAGTTTAACTGTGTATGTTCCTGGTAACTGATAAAAATGTAGAGGATTTTGAGATGTTGAAGTTTGATTATCTCCAAAATCCCAAGACCAAGAAACTATTGTGTTTGAAGGTACAGATTTATCAGTAAAGTTTACACCAAATACAGGACCAAAAGAAGTTTGTTGCCAACTAAAATCTGCTTTTGGTCTATCAGTAACAACAATATCAGGACCAATAAATTTGTCACTTTTTCTGCTAAAATTATCTTCAACAATAAGAGATGGTTTGTAAGTTCCCGGTATAGTGTAATCAATTCTTATATCTTGGTTATCAAACAAATTAGTAATGTTTCCATCACCATAAAAATCCCAAGAATAAAAAGATATTGTTGAACCATCATTAACTGGTTTAGATAAGTTTACAAAATTTACGTTAAGAACTGATGGGCCTGTTGTTGGTGAAACTGTAAATCTAGCAGTTGGTTTCTGATCTGTGACTTTTGGAAATACTGTAATTTTTAATGTGAAAGGTTCTGATTTGGTGCCACTTGTATTTTGAACAATTAGAGTTACAGTAAATACTTTATCAGCATTTGTTGTGTTAATAAAAACATGAGTCGGATTTTTTTCGATTGATGTTGTTCCATCTCCAAAATCCCATTCATATGTTAATTCGCTTCCAGTAAAATCAAAAGACTCATCAATAAACGCAACATTTAGATCTGTTATGCCTGATGTGGGATTTGCGCTAAATTGTGCTTGTGGTTTTTGAGTATTAGTATCAGTAGTATTGTCAGTTGAAGAGATGCATTCAATGTCAAAATCTCTAAATGATATTGAATTCTCGCTTGTATCAAATGGATTGAAAAGGACTGCCCTTAAGGTACATTTACCTGTGTCATAAACAACACAAACATTACCTTTGTAAGATTGATTTTTGCAAGACACTAATCCAGGTTTGTGTTTGATAACTACTTCATTTAACTCTGAATTAGCATCATAATAAGTAATCAGATTATTTCTTTGGATAAGATTTGTGGCAAAATCAGAGTTTATGTTTCCGGCAACTAGATGCAATTTAGGCGATCTAAAAGCACCATTAGAACTGGCAGATAATGCTGATTCGAAATACAACAAAAGTCCATTGCAGTAAAAAACATTTCTTTGCAAATCAAGACTTTTATCAAATACTGATGTAAGCCCAAATATATCATTGTCAGTAGATAATTTAGAACCATTTAAAGAATCCAAGTTCAATACTTCAAACTTTTCTGTAGCCACAAAGTTTTGAATAAACTTTGAATTTATGACTCTTGGATTGTCACGTAATATATACGAAACAAAATATTCTTTTGAGGAAATATTTGTCACAGTAGGATGAGTTTCTGCTGCTGCTATACCGTCTGTCACTATGGTATCTAGCAATCTAAATTCATTTATAAATGTAGGAGGTCTCCCACCTACAAAAATATTTTTATCACTTAGTGGAGTTATTGGCCCAGTTGTATTTAGTGGTATTGCTCTAAAAATTACAGCACCATCATCTGCATAACCAACATTTACAAGTAAAGGGCTGTCTTCACTTATTGAATATGAATTAAACTTTGTTTTTGCAAATGCTTTAGATATTGTAGAAAAATTAGAATCATTTTTTGCTTGTCCGAAAACAAATGGATACCAAGAATTCTTATTTCTCATATCTGTATTTGATGCAATAAGAGAAATGTAATTGTTTGACGAAATTGATTTAGCAACTTCTGACTGCTCAGTAAATAGGAAAGTGTGAACTTGTTTAGGATTAAAAAGCAATTCTGATGATAGCAGGAATGGATAGTTTCCTTGTAAGGATACGCCATTCCCAGCAGTTGTGTCTGGATATCCTACACAATAATTTTCGTATATTTGGCTATCAAATGAGTCAAGTTGTATGATAGAAGTATATTGAATTTCTTTTTCTTTAGTTGTTGGAACTGTATATCCTATGACTAAAGAATTTTCGAATCCTGATTCACAAGCAGTAACATCTGTCGCTAATGCTTTGCCGCCCTTAAAAGATGCTCTCTCTTTTTTTGCTTGAGACATCTTTCTATTAGAACTCTTGAATCTGGCAGGATCTGTAAAACTTTGAGATTTTTCAAGTTGAATAAAATGATCTATTTTATTTTTGCCATATGGAGTATCTGTTTCAAAATAACCCTTTTCATCTGATTCTGAAGAACCTCTATTTTCTCCCGTTGGTGCTTCGATTAAATTTGCTTTTCTTAAATTGTCTGGTGTGCTCTTTTTGGGTGGAAGGATTAATCCGTGACCAGGACCTCTAGCAATCATTCCTCCACGTAAATGCAGCGTTGATTCTTGTACTGTACCATCTTCATTTCTTAAAGAAGTGTTACCAAATAAGTCTGGTTTACCTGGAGGAAAATCAGCATTGATTCTGTGAAAAACTGTTTGTGCAAGAATATTCTTTAGATCATTAAAGTTTACGTCAATAGCAGTAATGTAAGTTGTTCCACTACCAGTATTTTTTCCGCTTGGTACTGCTAAAACTCCGCCACCAAATAACCAAGAAGCATATCCAGAGTCAGAATTTAAGTAGTCTGGATCTAGTAAGTTACCATAAATTCTTTCTCCAGTAACAGGATCAGTAGGAAAAGATTTGTTTACCTTTGTTGCTTCCCAGCCTGGGTGTCTTGTTATCGCTGAATATGGATTATTAGGATTAAGCCAACGAGGAGCAACATAATAATCTACTTTATTTATGTCATCACAAAGATCAGAAATTGTCTTTGGAAATAAAGACCAGTTGCTCAATGTTTCTGAAGATGTGTATTGCCAAGTAATATCGCCTTCTTCTTCATCTCTGCCATCAGTATTTTGTTGCCAAAATCTTCTTGTGTAGTATTGAGTCTCTGTTGGAACACCCGATGTATTTGCATTTTCAGATACTGTAAATTTTGTTTTTTCTTCGAATGTATTTTGATTACCAGCAATAACAAAATTTGCAAGAGAATTTTGTCTTACTAACTCAATGTCACCTAATTCCATCAAGGGATTTTCTAAATTTATTTTTGTAACTCTTGATATTCCATAGTAAGGACCATTTAAGATTTCATCTTGTGGGTAATCATCTATTGCAGTAACTTCAGGCCCAGTATTTTCAGGCGATATTCTTGTTCTAAGTAATGAATCTTTAGGGAATGTATATTCATTTAATCTGATTGGATTTACAGAAATTACAGGTGCATTATTTGAAAATATATTGTCTTTGCCTCAGTTGTTTTTAAAGGTATGCCATCATAATCAGGCTCACTATTTTTATCATATTTTGCATACTCTAAAGTTGCTCTGTAAACGCCATTATATCTTTCAACATTAGCAAACTTTACAATAACTGAATTGAATGTATCATCTGTAGTTTGATCAAAAAATGTAAGTTTTATTGTTGAGTTGACATCAAAAACTAAATTTTGATCAAATTGCCCAGTTGTTTGAAGAGTAAAATATGCAGAACTGAAATCTACTGAATTAACATAGTCAAATATTTTATATTTTTTAGTGATACCTTGAGCATTTTCTACTTGAATTGCATCGTAAGGCAAATCTTGATTTTTATCATATGCTGAAATATTCGTGATAAAAATTGTATTGTTTCCATCTGTAAATTTAGTAGTTACTTTTGCTACAACATCAGTAATGTCAGGGAAATTGTAAGCATAATCAAATATCTCAAACTCATCTGGAAATGTTTTGTCTTCGCTTTGATTTAATAAAGAATATATTGATTTTCCTTTAGTTAAATCATTTTTTGGAACATAAAGATAAATAGTTTTTCTGTAATCTGGATCATTTCCAATTTCAGTAGCATTCCAATATTTAGCAAGTTTTATTTTGCCATTTATGATGCGTGGTCTTCCATAAATGACATTTGTTCCAACGCCAGCCTTAGGAAATCTTTTTGTATCAACTTCAAAATAATCTATAGTTGCATCAGAATCATTTGAAATATAGACAAAGCCTGAATCACTTATGCTTTTCCTAATTTTATCTGTAATCCAATTGTCTGATTCTTGGTCTATAGCAGGTTTAGTAATTAAGAAATCATCTTTTGGTTTATTTTCAACTGACAAAAAACCTATATTATAAGATTCTGTTGGAACTGATGTAGTGTAGACATTTAATCTTGGATACGGAGAATCTTGATTGTCTACATAATCTATTTTATTATCTGGATTGCAAAGGTCTACGATAGATGTTGTAAATTTATTTGAACTAGTCTTAACTAAAAAAGATTTTTCATTTTCAGTATTTGTATTTTGATCTTGCTTAGGTCCTTTTGCAATTTCAAATATTTGTAAATTGGCTGATTGATTATCGTTGTTTTTTGATCTTGCTTTTATTCTTAAGTATCTGAATCCTGAAAGATTTAAGTCACCATAATATTTTGGATTTTTCGCATCACCAGTAAAAGATCTTAAGTTTGATTCTCCAGGGATGGAAAAAGTTTGATTTTGCTTCAATGTCATAGCATTGAACTTCCATCCTCTTAACGGAATAGGAGCACAACCAAAGAAGTCTTCGTCAAAATCTAAAGTTCTAAAACGAGATTCTTCATTTATATCTTGACAACCACAAGCTAATCTAACAAACTTTTCAGGATAGTCCATATATTTTGTTGGACTTATCAGAGTATCAAACTCTTCTGGGGCTGTTCTTCTATCTATGGCACCAAAAATCCATTTTTGCTGGTTACTAAAATCTATTTTTGGAGCATTTAATAAAATTTGCTCTCTAGTTATTCTATTGTCAGCAGTTAAATAAATTTCCTCAATTATGTAAGTTACATAAGTTTGACTTCCTGAAATTTTTCCACTTCTTGTTTCAACTGTTTGGAAAGTAGGTATAACAATATTTTTATTACGACAAGCAAAATTCTTTTTTTCTCTTAAACCTTTACTGTTAAAACCTACGATATATCCCTTTAAGTAATCAGTGTATGGCTTATCCCAATTAAATATCTGAGAATCAAAAGTTACATTTCTACTTGGTTCTTGATCTAAAGATATTTTAACCTTTCCCTTCCAATTTGAATTTGATTTCAAATCCCAAGTATCTTCTGTTACTGTTCCGTTAGGACTTATAAGTGGCTGGATTGTATAATCAGAATAATTTACATTCCCTCCAACTTTTATGTATCCACTTGTCGGTATAGAGGCCCCACTGCGATCTAATGATTGCCAAGCATATGCTGTTTTTTTAACACCATAGAATACTCTTTCAAAAGGATCTGGTGCATAATCTTGAAATTTACTAAATATACTCGTTTGACCATTTGATTTAGTATGAATGACATATATTCCAACTCTTGCTTTTTTTGAAAAATCAATAGTTTCAAACCAATTCAAAGTTGTATATTTTGGCCATTGTCTAACAGTTTTTTCTGTTAGTTCTTCCGGCATCCATACTTGATTTGTAGTTTGACAAGTATTAGGAACTCTGATTTCTTTGAGTGGATAATGCTCAAGAATTTCAATCATTTCTAATAGTGGGTTGCCTTTATAAATATACCCTTCAACTGTTCCAGATATATCTCTATAATATCTTTTTCCAAGATTATTAATATTTGAACCACCAATAAAGAAAAAACTATCTTTATTTTCATCTTTTGGCGGCTGGACATCAAGAATAAATGAACCTTCTACAACTTGTGTGCCCTTGAGTTTGAAGAAAAGAGGTATTTTATTTCCAAAATTATCTGTAAGTTTATAAATTGGTATTGTTAATTTGAATCTGTCTGCACTATCTCCAAACCAGTTGAAACCACCACCATCAGAAATTAAATCTGCCTCAGATCCTGGTAATGCTCTTCCTATGGCTATTTGCGCAGAAAATTCATTTCCTTGAAAAAATTCTATAAAAGCACCAGATAATACAGAAGCTCTACCAAAATCAACAATAGCTCCTTCATCATCAAACCTAACAGTATAGGAAAATTTGAATTTGCCAACAAATCCATAATTTCTGTCTCTATCTGTTTTATAAGTGGCCATAGTTTAACTCTTGAGAAATTGATTAAGCATTTGTTGCACTGTTTGTTGTGTTTCTTGTCTTACTGCTTGAATCTTTTGCTCGTATTTTTCTTCTACTTTGATTAGTTCTCTGATAATCTCTTGTTTTATGAGATTAATTTCTTGCTTTGTTATTACATTATTTGTAATGTTATTTGTAACATTTTGAATCTTTTGAACAAGTAATTCTTCTACCTTAGATTCAATTACCTTTTCCTGCGCTTCTTTTTCCTGTTTTTCTTCGTGATAGGATTTCTTATAAAATCTATTAACATTCTCAACTTTGTAATAGTTGTCAGCTTTCTGTTTATGTATATCAATCTTCACCTTTTCAGAAGTTTGATTTATTCTGAACTCATTAATTTTTACAGTAGGTTTAATTGTTTCTTTAATTCTTTCATTAGTAATCTTGACCTGATTTAATGTTTGAAAAAAATTCTTTATCTCTTTCTTTGTGCTAGTTTTTTTGGAAACACTGTAATCACTAAAGTTAATCAAATCATAAAAAGATTGTTCTGCTCTTGCTGCCTTACTTTCAACTCTTTCATTCAACCTATAAAGTTTATCGATTTGCTTGTTTATAGAAGTAAAGTTTCTTTCAATCTTCTTTTCAGATTTTATAAGTGAAACTAAATTTAGTTCATTAACAACATTTGATATATTTTTCTTGTTTGATTCAAAACTGTATTTTTTGATCACTTCTAGATTCTTTTCAGTTTTAGTCAAATTAATATTTTGCAAAAATTCAGATATTTGATTGAGTTTTGTGTAAGAAACTTTGTTTGTAAATAACTGATTTATTTCTGGCTTTGTCTCTATCAAATCAAGAGTTTTCAATGTTTCTTTAATTTTGACTTTTTCAGAATAATTTCTAATTTGTCTCTCTAATCTAACAACACTCTGAACTTCATTTTTAGTTAAGTTTATATTTCGAATTTGATTCTGATTGATGTTGCTTATCTTAGTAATTTTGTTTACAATTTTGTCAATATTATTTTCACTGTTAGAAATACTATTAATTGTTTGGACTACATTAGTAATATTTTGAGAACTTAATTTATTAAGTGCCTGTATTTGAGTTGAATCTAATTTTGCATTTTCAATAAGATTTATAAATTTATTAATTTGATTTATATTAGAAGTTTTGACATTGACTTCTTTTTTGTCAAGTGATGTCTGATTTACTAGAGAAATATTTTGTTCTAAATCATTTATATTTTTTAATTGATTTATTTTTTTAACTATTTTGTATGTCTTATTAACTTTATTTTCACTCAAATAATTTAATTGATCGAATATTTTTACATTTTCAATTTTAGAAAGTTTTTGCACATTATTAGTAACTTTACTAATATTATTTACTTGTGAGACTTGATTTACTAAAGTGGCAATCTGATTAATATTTGACACTTTTGAAATTCTAAAATTTTTATTATTTTCAGAAATAAATTTAGCGACATTTTTATTTTCAATAAAATCAGAAAAAGAAATTAAATTCTTAATACTTTGCAAAGATTCATTGCTTACTTTAGTTATATCAAAGTTTATATTTTTTGATTGGTTGATTATTTCTGTAATAGATTTCAGATTGTCAACATTAATATTACTTTGCTTAAAAGCATATGCTAAATTTTGCAATGTCTCTTCATTCTTTACAACTGATAAAAGTTTCTTTACTTCATTGTTATTTGAAACATTACTTATTTTATTAATAATAATATTGGAGTACTCATCCGAAAACTCTTGATTATTTAGGACGTTCTTTATCTCTTTGTAAATATTATTTTCTGTCTTATAATTTAGGTAAGAAACTTTTCTATTTACATAACTTACATTCTGCTGGACTAAGTTTAAAGATTCTTTGATCTTTTGAATGCTGTTAGATGTAATTGTGTTTGTTTTTTCAACTGTTTTTAAGATTGCACTTTCAAACTTATTATCAATTAAGTTATTTTCAAAATTTATTTCTTTCTTTAAATTGATAACATTCTTGTTGTATTGATTCTTTTGAATAAAGTTGTGTTGATGGACATTTTGATAAGAGTTTCTAATTTTATATTCAGTCTTTTTGAATTCTTGAAAAGTTTCATTGAAGAAATTTAAATTTTGAACAAACTCTCGATATTTGTTTTCAATGAAGCGATAAAAATTATAAGCAGAAGTTTGATTCCTGATATTTGTATTATATTCTTTCGAAAAAGATTGATTAATCTGAGATAAAAACTCAAATGTAATATTTCTACTATGTAAATTTACTTCACGATTATAAAGATTAGTAACATCATTTTTTAAACTTAAATCTTTGATAAGTTTATTAAAAATATTCTTAAAATCAACTTGTTCACTTTCAGCACTTTTACTTATTTTGATATTATAATTTACAGAAACATTTTTTGAACTGTTAATATTTTGAATTAAAGAATTATAAGATTGATTGTTGTCGTAAGAGGTGGTTGATAAACGATTAAAATACTTATTATTTGATGCTGATATGTTGATATTAGATATGTTACTTATATCTAGAGAATTACTTATCTTTTGACTTACAGATTTTTGTATTACTTTTTCTTGCAAAAAAGGAGTAATTTCTTTATCTTTGGCATTACCTGTTCTTACTTGAAAATTTTTTTTTACTGTTACTTCGTTAGGATTCAATCCCATTTTTTTCAAGTGATAAGCCATAGAAGAGCTATCATCATTAAATGTCATAGATTCTTCAAACTCTTCTTCGTATGGCATTGTTTCTTGAACGCCAGAAGAAGCGACTAGATTTTCCATATATCTTGGATATAGTTGAAAAAATCCATCTGCTAGTTTTTCTTCTGTGACTTGGAATTTATCTATATCAAGATCTTTATGTGTATCTTCTACTCTTAAGTTCTTTAAGTTTTTAAGAGCAATTAAGAAATCAATTTGATCTTGATTCAAACCCATATCAGAATAATCTGATTCAACTGCAATTTTGACTTCCTTAATAATAGTTGGAAAAATTATTTCTGGATCAGTATTTGTTTTGTGAAGTTGTAGATACTCTGCGAAATTGCGATGAAAAGGATTTACTCTGAATAATTTTTTTGGAGAAATTCTGTCTTTTACGTCAGGAATTTTATAATCATTAGGATCTTCAGTTGTTCCAGCAGTATGTTTCTCTTTCTTAATATTATAAGAAAGAGCTTTTGTAGATGGAAGGTACTGAAAATAACAATTCAGTTCGTCTGATGTAACAAAAGCATCAGATTGAATTGAAATTTTATCGTAATCGATAAAATTTATTTCTGACATAAATTACTTGTAAAGCAGTTTAGATTTTTTTAAATCTTATTGACTTAGGAGTTGAACTTGCGTCTGTTGTCAAAGTATGATGATATTTTTCCGGATGAGTGAGAATTTTTCCATAATTTGGGCTGCCTTCACTGTCATCATACAATTCGTCGTAATATTCTTCGACTGGTTCTAACACTTCTTCTTCAGAAGGTGTTTCTGCAACTTTAACAAATTTAGTAGAAGAATTAAACTTTTGAAATGGTTTACCTAAAAGTAAACTTAAAATATAAGTATCTATTTCTGCTATGTTTTGTTGTCTTTCTCTAATTAACTTTTCTAAAGCAGCAAGTTCTCTTTTATTTTCAGCATCAGATTGTTCTGGGATTTCTCCTATTTTATAATCAGAAGTTAATCCTGTCCCTGAAACTAATTCAGATTTTGCAAATTCTGAAAATGAATCTTGTTGTTCAATTGATTTTACTGCTTGACCTATTTTTTGAAGAAATAATGCTTTATCAATACTTCTTCCGTTTTCGTCAATAATAGTTTTTTGACTTGTAGGAATTATTTTTTTTACTCTTTCAATTTCTGCTTCAACTAAACTTTTATCACTCTTTAAATCATTAGGAGTTAAAAATGTTTTAGTGTAGTCTGAATATCTTGGATCATTGACTATAGGATTAGTAGATGCTGAAAATATAAATCTCATAATTAAATCATCTCTTGCGTTGGCTCTTCAGGCTCACCAATTTCAACTTGACCAGTTTCTCTTGTTACTGTTGGTTTTTGGAAATTGCCTAAATTAACTGGAGTGATAGATTCTTTTAACTCTGTGTATCTATCAACCAATTTTTCATATGCATTTTCTTCTTCATCTCTAATTCTTCTCATAGTATTAAGAAGTCCATTAGGCTGATTTATTACAGAAGCGATTGATATGCCAGCCTCGGTAAACATTTTAATTTGGTCTTGAACTGGACCTAAAAGATTCTTAAGTCTTTCTACTCTTTCAAGTTCTTCTCTAATAAGATTTGTAGATTTGTATTTATCTCTTGTAGCTTCGTGTCTTTTGATGCGAATTAAAATATCTTGTTCAATCCTATTTAAAGTGCTCATAATTGTAGGATCTGAGTTTTCTACTTCAGCACGTCTTTTTATGTTTCTTCTAATTCCAAGAAGAATATATAAATTTTTAACTACACCATCAACTTGATTGACAAAATTTTCATATTTTTGTTTTATTTCAGCAGGAAACTCCATAGGAGTTTTTTCTTCTTTATCTTCAGAAAGTTGAACAGTCTGACGTGCTTCATTATTTAAATTGTTTTCTGCTGCTGCTAGAACTTTTTCATCTTCAGAAATTTTTGCATTTAATCTAGCAATAACTCTTGCCTCTTCTGCAGTCACTCCAATTAATGCATCTGCTTCTTGTTCATTGGCTACTATTTGAGCACCCGCAGGAGACATAGTACCTGATGGCATAATACTTTGATCTGCAGGAGGAAGTCTTCCAATTCTTCCTAATTGTAAGTCTAAATTCATATATAAATTAGTTTCGTAAGTTGAAACTAATCTATATAAACTTACTATATCTCTCATCCTTCCTGTACTAATCATTTTAGTAAAAGTTTCTACCATTCCAAGGCTATAAAGTCCACTGACAATCATATCAACAATTCCAGAAACTTGTTCAAATCCTGGTTGAACAGCAGGTCTAGTAGTTCCAGCACCTGCTGCTTGTGCTGTAACTTTTCTAAATAATCTATTGCTATTTCTGCTTTGACTTGTATTTTGACTAGAAACTGCTAACTTTGCTGTAGCATTTCTGTACAAATCGTGAAATGATACAATTTCATTAGATGAAAGTGCTCTTGCAAATGTAGCAGATAATGTTTGAACATATTTTAATAAGAAATTTTTAGTTTCAACTGGTAAATTTCCATTAGTAATTCTTGGAATAACTCTAGAATTTATTGACTTAACTAATTTATCTAAAACTTGCCTTTGAACTTGAAGCGATTGTTGAGCACTTTGATTTGACACAGGGCGATTTTGTGTTGCTTGTGCTAACCTAAAATTTTTATTTTCATTAGAAGCTCCTGGAAATTTTGGAATTAAAGTCCTTCTAGAACTGAAATCACTTTTGCTTCTACCTTGTTGTTGTCCAGTAAATGGACTTATACTTTTGGGGTCATTTCTTGTTTCATCAACTGATCTACTAGGAGTTACTGGTTGTTTTTCGATATATAAAGACATCCATGCATCTAATAATCTTTTGCCTGCAAGAATTGTATATTGTAAATCTTTAAGTGCTCTAAATTGAGGATTTGTAACTAATCTTCTAAAAGTTTCGCCAAATTTATCAAGCTCTGTTATTAAGGCTCTCTCAACTTCATTCATCTTCATAGCTTCAAAGATTGCTCTCTGAAGGTTAGTTCTCTCTTGCATATTTTGAAGTCTGTCTCTGACTTCTTTGCGTTCTCTATTTGCGGCTTCATTCTGTTCTACAACTCTATGCTGAGATAAACTAAATATCTTTCTTGCTGATTCCATATCTGTTTCATCAGTTATGATTGCAAGTTTTCCTAGTTTAGGTTTGTCTCCATTAGCAGAATCTATCATCATTTGGAAGAAATTAACTTCAGGGTACTTTTTCTGAAGTTTAGCAGCTAACTCCATTAAGAGAATAGATAATCCCTTATCTCTTCTAGTCGCATAATGCATAGTACCAAAGCGAATTAAATCTTTGATGTTATGTCCGGCTTCAGAAGATAAATCTATTATATTATTTAAAAAATCTAAAACTTCAGATTCTGGAAGACCAACTTTATTCCATAAATCATCGATAGTCTTTCCAATTTCTTCAGAACTTAAAAAAGGTTTAAGTTGGTCAACAATTCTACTTCTAAGAGTTTGTTTAGCACCGAAAGCATCTGCTGCTTCACCAAGTTGATCGGATCCACCAACTATTTCATCAATAAAACCTCTTGTTATTGATGTTCCTGAAGATGGTTTAGAAAAAAAATCTGAACTTGAACCTTCAATTCCAGAAAAAAAATCTTCTACTTCACCATCATCCCAGCCTGTTGCATCACCTTTTCTTTCACTAACATCTTTTGCTATTTTTGCTTTATCTGCCGCAGTTGCACGTCTGTATTTCTTAATAAGATCATTAACTCTACCACTAGCAGCAATTTTTTGTTTTTCAAATATTAAATTTCCTGAAACGAAAACAGACCTTTCATCTGTTTTTGAATTAAACAAATTAGGGTCTGTTGAAAAACTGTCGTTAAAAATAAACTTCATATTACTCTGCTTTTGTAATTTTGAATGTTGAGCAAGAACAATGTGGACATTTGCCTTGAAGAGCGTGTCTACTAGATTTCATAACAACTCTTTTAGGCGCTGTTACCATAACCATAGTTCTACACTTCACACAGTACATTTTATGCGTATTTGCTGCATCAGATAAATCAGAACTCATTTATTATTTTCTCCTTTATAGATTTCATAGAATTTTGTACAAATACCTTTGTATGCCTCGTTATGAATTTGTTTGTAATTGTGAAACTGAACCTAAGACTTTTGTAATTTCACTTTCATTTAGTGAATATAATGGAGAAATTCCTTGTCCTTGTGGCAAAGGAACTGCCAAGAGAATTTTTAATTCATTCAACGTTCAAGAAGGTTTGACTGCTAAAGAGAAGCAATTCGGCACAACAACTAAGCGAAAACAAATGACAGATTTTGTTAAAGAACAAAAAAATGTTAGAAAACAATCTTACGACCCAAATTCAAGAGAATCTCAATCTAATGAATTGTGGACTGGTAAAGAGGGTCTTGACGGCATTACTTCATTGCCAGTAGAGAGAAAAAAGGATTAAATAATGGAAGAAAATACAGAGCCAGAATCATTTATTGTTCAAAATGTAACTATGGGTCCACATTATGTAAGTGATATTCGATTGAGTTTTGGGCCTCTTGAAGCAATTGACTTAACTTGGGAAGATGCAAAAGTCATTAAAGCAAGCAAAGATCTTCGAAGTTCATTAAGGATGGGCTTGTTGAGAAAGATTACACCTGATCAATTTGATTCTATCGAAGAGAAAGCAGCTGTTAGAGGAAAGAAAGAACTTCTACGTCAACAAAATGCAAACAACCTTAGAACTGTTGATGTTGATGGCAAACAATTGGAAGTTGAGCAAATTGATGCTGAGAAATCTTACAAGAAAGATGGAGAAGTATCAACTGTAGGATATGCAAACGACTCACTTTCTTATGCAACAGCGTTTGACATTGCACAAACACAGGCACAACTAAGAGGAGATGAGTTGTCTATTGAGGAGTTTGCAGATCAAGTAAATAACAATCCTAATTTAGTGCAAAATCTTCTTCGACAACAAAAAAATCTAAATGAAAATTCTTCTATTTCAGGAGACGAAAGAAGAGGAAAAGCATTTGTTGCTCAACCATCAGACAATCCAATCGATGGAACATCTGTAAGACAAGTAAATATGACAAACTATAACAGAGATAGAGTTGAAGCAAGTAGAGATATGAATTATTTGGACGCTCCTGATGATGATGGTATTGCTGACACTATTGACCTTGAAACAGAGATAGATCTTGAAAGTGACAAGGGCTCCATCAGAAGAGTTTAGAAAAAACTTAATATGACTAGATTAAGGCTATCTTGTCGGTAGCCTTATTTTTTTTGGAGAAAATATGTCTGACGAAATACAAGCAATGTCATATACTCAAAGTGCATTAGTATATTACAACACAGCAACAACAAATCCAGGAATTTTTATAGAATGGGAAAGATCTGGTGCTAGTGGAGTAGAATTTTATAAAATTCAAAAGTCTGGACAATTTGATGGAACTTACACTACCATAGAAACTGTTCCTTTTCCAATAAATGAAGGCTGGGATTCTAATGGTTCTCCTAGCGATTATTACAGAATCCAAGAAGTAGATACTAATGGTACTGTTTTAAATACTAGTTCACCATTTTTGGGTGATGAACTACTTATCAAATCAAGTATCAGATATGAACTAGAGCATCTTTTAAATATTGCAATTTATGATGAAGAAGCAGTTTTTAGAAAAAATAGAACTATTGCAACAGTAGCATTTCCGTATTGGAATTATTTTCCAAGACCAGACATCAGAATCAGTGGACCATCAGACCAAGGTGACAGAGATCCTATGATTCAACTTTCAGAAACAACTCCGATTTACACAACAGTAAATGATACCTTTGACCCAATAATCAAAAATAGAGATGGATATGAATCTCCTATGACAAATGGGCATAATTATCCTGATGGTTTAAGATACAAATGTGATTACAAGGGAAACATTTATTTTATTGATGCTAATGGTAATCCTGTATCAATCAAATCATACGATAATGTACTCGTTTCTTATAGTATCAAGATGTTTACGAATGATCACATAAATAATGCTCTTTATATGGCTTTACAGCAAGTAAATGCACAACCTGGTTCATCTAAATATTCAACAGTAGCAGCAACACCATTTTATTATGAACCAGCAATAGTTTATGGAGCAGTTTATTATTTGCTTAGAAGTCTACTTATTAGTTTGACAAACAGACAAAGAAGATTATTGATAGAAGATCCTGATGCACAATTTGTAGATCAACTTAGACAAACAGCAACAATGTACAAAGAAGACTTTGACAAAATGTTGGAGAAACTTCCAATTGCTACTTATCCTGGAGTTAGAGCAGTTGTTGTTCCAGAATACAATATGCCTGGAGGAAGAAGTAGATTCTTCAGATACATTTGGAATATAGGAACTGGCTCATAGATTATTCAGAAATTTTGCAATTTAAAATTTAAATTTAATTTAATAATTTAAATTTAATTTCTTAAATTAAGAATAATTACTTAAATTTAACATTAATATATATAATTATAATTCCCTTATATTAATGGGTGTAAAAAAACGGACTAAAATTAAGGAACGGAAAAGAGATGAAAAAAGTGATCAAACTACTTGAGAATATCAAAACAAAGGTAGCACAAGTGAACCCTGAGTTGGCAGATAGCATAGACGATGCTATGATGACTGAGCCAGAAATGGAAAGCCCAGTGAATCCTATGGTGAACACGTTGCAAAATCCCCAAATAGAATCTTTTGCAAGACCAAGACCAGAAGTATCACTTAAGTCCGATGATGGAACTATTCACAGTTTTGCAGTGGAAATTAAAGCAAAGCATAATGGACCAATTCCTGACACACAGCTAATGTCAAAAATTCTTCAATCAATAGAAAGCCATTCTGATAACGTATCTGAATATGCCAGCGGTGATGCTCCATCAAATTCTTTTGAAGTAGTAAGTTTTAAGTACGAAAGAAGAGACGATAAAAAGAACGCAAAGTAGTATAATTTTTGTATGGACGACGATCAAATCAAAGTTTTACGAGCTTCTTTTACTAACCCTCACCGTGAAGATATGCCCAAACCTAAAGTTAATAAGTTTGGGCATACTGTTCTTGGAGACGAAAGAGATTTGCAAGAACAAGAAATTGAACTGAAAATCGATGAATTTGGCACTGTGAATGCTGAACCCAAACATAGTGTCTTTGATAGTCCGGAATTTCAAAAATGGGCAGAAAACAGGCCAATTTCAGATGAGTTTGAGCCTGAACATCAAATAGAAGAAGAATCTTCAGAAGACAGAATCATTCCTCAGAATGAAATGTTAGCAAAACTTATCAACGAACTGGATGAGATGGATGGTACAAAAAATAAATTTAAAGCTCATCCGAGCCCTGATGGAACGCTTCAAATAGATCCAAATACAAAAATTAGTTTTGGTCCAGATAAAGGATATAAAGATTGCCTAAATAAAGATTGTCTTTATGGACTTCCGAAAGATGCTAAGTTTTGTTTAAAATGTGGGGCTCCTCAAATGCCAAAGTTTTGTACTGAGTGTGGATATTCATTTCCAGGAATGGAAAAATTCTGCCCTGACTGTGGGACTAGAAGATAATCAAGGAACAAAACCTGTGATTTGAGAAAAATCTATTATGTCTCCCTGGTACAAAACTGCAAAAGAATGTGTTGCTATTCGTAAAAATGTTTTGCGAGTAGATCTTTGTATTTTTATTGATAAAGAAGAACAGTTTGCAAATGAAGATTATTTAAATTCTACAATTAAATCTATTCTTACATCTGCAATTATTAATGGTTTAGATATTGTCGGAATTTTATCTTCTGACGATCCTGCTGTGGGATTACGAGCAGAACAAATGGCTCTTCAACAAAATATGGATGTTGTTGTTGTCCCTGGGCAAACATATGTATGCAGAGATAATGAATCTTTGTATATTTACAAACTTAAATCACCTGTACCAAAAAATCTTACCTTAGATAAAGCTTGTGATTTTGTGCATAAGCAAGGTGGATTTGTTATGGTAGCAAATGTGACAAAAGCAATCGGGCAAAAAATTAATAGATTGCAAGGAAGTCTGTATGCTCCTGATGCGGTTGAAGTATTTAACGCAAAAACTGGGGGCTACAGAGATATTGATATTGATTTTCCTAGATTTGTCTCATCAGGAGCAACTTCAGCAAATGAGTTAGAAGAAACTAATGTATTTACTCTTGTTGAAAGAAAAAAGGCTGTTGAAATGGGATTTATCCATGACGATCAAGGCGTAGATTATGTGCCTAAATATTTAAAACCTAAGTCTGGAGAAATATAATGCCAAGATCCTATTGTTCAGTTAGTGATGTGAAACAGTATTTGCCACCAAACGTTGTAACAGAAGGTGACAATCCAGTTCCAAATTTTAGAAATCCTACTCCTGAGTCTGCATCAAACATCGACATAGATTTTTTTATCCAACAAGCATCACAAGAAATTGATGCTAATTTGGCTACTGTATATGATGTGCCTCTAAAGCAAGTTAATATAGGCGGAGACGTTTCGTATCCGCATCCTATCCCAGTAATTTGTGCAATATTGTCAGCACAAATGTATTATATGCAAGCATTACAAGGTTCTGATCAGCAATATTCTGAGGCACAAAAAGTCAGATTTGATTTTGCTCAAAACCAGTTAGTCCGTGTTCAAAACGGTGAAATAAGATTATTCGGACAAAGAAATCTTAGAGGCGATAGATTTGTCAGAGCCACATTGAGAGGAATTGCTATCAATCCAACTGAAGGCAAAAGATCTAAAGGTCAAAATCAATAGGTGACATATTATGCTTGAAAAAGTTTATGATACCTTGCGAGGAATTCTCTATCACGAACTACCTAAAAATTCAAAAAATCAGTTAGTTATATTTGATAGACCTGTCACTGGTTTCTATATAGGTGAACAAGCTGTTAAGCCAAATGGAATATCATTTACTTTTAAAGGTTCTAGTTCCCCTTTGAAAGATATAGCATTCGGCTTGCAAGAGTTCGAACATTCAGTGACAATTGATATCAGTGTTGGTGCAGACAACATAGAAACTACTGAAAGAGTGACACAAGAGGCTACAAGATTAGTTCTTTCTGTTTTGAGAAAGCACAGAAGAATGTGGGTAGTAGATACTTGTCCATTATGTAGTAAGTTTACATTAAATCCTCAACACTTTACTGTTGATCACAATGATATTTTGTCCTCATATACAACTACAGTAACAACAGAGTTCAATAACTTATGGTCTGATACTCATGATCCAGACATTTCTGCTCCATCATTGCCTGCGTCTGGTTTAGCAGCAGAAGCATTTATAAGAATGTACAACGATGTAGGAGCAGGAGTTACAGTTACAAATTTGTCAACAACTGCGAGAAATAACATATTAAGAATGAGAGCAGATAACGTCGAACCTGTAAGAATGCTTTACGATGTGCTCTGTAATGATATCAAAGCCTCTGACGATGCAACGAACAGACAATTGTTTAGAAATGGAACAATTACATTGAGAGCAAAAGAACTTGTAAGACAACTTTATTTTGGACCAGATAACGTACCAACAACTGCATATTAAAAATGAGTCAAGTTAAAAGAAAAGGACTTAAGTTCATAATAGATCAAATCGGAAAAGCCAAATATATTTACAAAAATTTGGTTGGTGATTTGACTGTCAACAGAGGTCTTTTTCTTGATTATGAAGCAATAGTTCCCAAGATAAAGGGATCAACAATTTTCCACGATTATGATTTGGTTGGAAAAACTTTAACAGGTACTATCACTACTCCATATCAAACTTATAATTCTGACGAAGATATAGCATTTGGTTTTCAAGGTGGTCAATATGTTGTTGATCCCAAAATTGCTAGTTTTGCCAATACTGGAGGTTGGACACCAGAATATTATAACCCTCCTACAACAGAAGGATGGGAAGTTCTTGATTACAATGCCTGGTCAACATTTATTCCTCCTTACAATTCTGCTGGAAATGCTAATACTTCATATATAATTTACAATATTAATTCTGAACCAGGCACAGGAAGTTCAAGAGTAAATTATTCTTTTCCTGTAAGGTATAGTGGAACTGAATACACTAGAGTTAATTTATTTAATTCTTCAAGATGGATTTCTCTCAAAAATACTACAGGCTCTACTAGTTTTGATGAAGCAAGAATTATAATTCCAAAATCATACTTTGAAAACTGCTTACACATTGATCCTAAGACAAATACGCCTAAAGATTTTGCCATTTACTCACACCAATATTTAATTACAACTGGTCTAGGATCAACTTTTTCTTTAGCAGGCTCAATGGCAGGTATTGCATTAACTTTACTTCCATTCTCTATTCAAGAATCTAGTAGTTCAGGAAGTACAACATCTAGAATTAAGAATAATTATTTAATAAAAGTAAAAACACCTACAACCTGGACAAATAATAGTTGGTTACATTTTGGTTTTTATTGGGAAACATACGATTTATTTTTCAGAAATTATTTACCATCATATACTTCTGGAACTGCAACTACTTTTAATAACTCAAATTTATCATCGTCTTGGTATATATTTCCAAGAAAAACATATTTCCAAAAAGATATAAAAAACTATCTTACTTTTGAGAAAACTGGTGTTAATGATTCTAACATCTATTTATTTTCAAAAAATAAAGCAAATAACAATTTGCAAGATGGCGATAATCCTTACACTCAATCTCCATTTAGATATTTATTTCCAGAAACTATTGACAAAGCATCTACAGGCGATACAAATTCCTTAAGTAATTTTTATTCACTTGCTAAAGATGAATTTATTCCATTAGTAATCGCATCAACTAATATATTATCGGGAAATGAATTTGAAAATGGAGATAACGAAATTTTCTTATTTTTTGGCAAACCAATGCCTTTATCCTTGTCTCCCTTGGATTGGAGCGAGTTTAATAATTATCCTGAAATTGATGAACAATACAATATAGTAGCAAAAATTATTTTAGGCTATCCGTCTTTATCTACATCTGGAACAATAAAGAAAGTCACTAATACAAGTTACAATTTAAATAATGCAGCAATTATTTATATAGAAAGAAAAGCCAATAATTTTGCAGTGCCATCTTTAGGAGACACTGACTTTGCAAATTATGTTTTGCAAGAGGCTATATCATTTACACAGTTTACAAGAAACAATCAATATAGTCAGTATTTTGATAGTTTAATGAGAGACTTATTGGTTCCTTTTTCGAATTTTAAAGCTAGAGGCTCATCAAATATCTCAACATTAAACCCAAACAATTTACAACTACTCCATAATTTATTAAAGTATCCAAATACAGAATTATTAAAAAGTAATAATGATTTTATTAGTTGTTTTGGAACAATAACTATCAATGGCGGAACAAATGTTGTTATTGGGAAAGGCACAAGTTTTTTAAGTCAAATAACTTCAGGAGATTACCTTTATAGCCAAGATGGGGAAACTTTATACGGTATTGTTTCTAGTATTTTTAGTAATACATATTTAATTTTAGAAAGCCAATACAAAAAATCAATTTCAGATCAACAATTTAAAATTAAGAATAGTATATTAGATGTAGAACCTGAGTTTATTGATTTAGATTTAGATGGTATTAAGTCAGTAGCAGATCTTAGTGTAAAGCCTCCTACAACAAACTTTTTTGAATTTTCTAACGATGGTATGATTGTTAGTAATAAAAAACTCAACACAAATACTCAATTTGAAGTTTATCAAAAAAATCAATTATTAGACAGCCTGTCAAACCACCAAGATAAAGGGAAAAAATTAGTCAAAGATTATTCTTTATCAATAAAATTCAGAGATACTAATCAAAATTTCACCACAAAAAAGATTTTCTTAAATTCAAGTAAATATTTATTGACTGATCAAGAATATTCTTTCAGAGTAAATAAGAAATTAAACTTAGATGGATATTACAAAAAAGGCACATCCCAAGAGCAAAAAAATGTAGCCCAAGGGACTTTAAATACAATAGAACTTTATAGACTTTATGGTAATGCTGCGATTATTCCTGATTTACAAATGGGAGAAAATCGAACTATATTGATGAAACAAGTTGCTCCAATAGATAATACAAAAGTTTCAAAAACAGAATATGTAGACAATCTTAAAGCACAAAACCCAAATATTACACAAACTGAAATTGATAACAGTGTTGCAGATTATGAGTTGACTAAATCTTTTTACTCATCTAACACTTTTTCATTGCCTAATACTTTTAATGGAATAGATGAAGTTGGAGTAACAGTATCTAATTATTCTTCTTCAGAAAATCATTGGATATCAAACATAGAAAACATTTTGGGAGGCGTTGGCAATACAAAGTTTTACGCTCCTACAAATATTAATGACTTAAGATCAGATTCATTTTTAATATGCGTCTCGGGATATGGAACTGCAGATAATTCGATAAATTATATAGAAAATATTTTCAAACAACAAATTCAAGTTTCTTCAAGTGTTGGAATTAACGTTCTCACTACTGCTGGAACCAAAAATTTAAGTTATCAAAAAATTGCATTTAAGATTACTTCAAATGAAAAGCAAGACATAAAATCTTTTAAGATGAAATTGTCAAAAACATCCTTATGGCTAAATGAAGATGCCTATATTGAATGTTCAATTTATGACAGTTATGAGAATTTGCCGTCTAACAAATTATGCACTGGCTCAAGAGTTTACTATAAAGACATAGAAAACATCTTAAAAGATCATTATTTTTATTTGAATTACTCATTGACAGCAGATAGAACTTATTGGATTGTTTTAGAATCAAATACAGTTCAGCCTATATATGATCTTAAGACTGATGGATTGATAAATGTAAATGACAGTCTGATTGAGGGAATCTATAATCCAGCAAACGGAACAAATAGCAATTTTGAAAAATATTTAGTTAATGCTGAAATAGGTATTGGTGCAACTTTAGCAACCGAAGTTTCTAATTGGTATTCTATTGCAAGTATTGGTTCAAGTACTTCTATGACTGTTGCAAGTACTGGATCAACTCTATTGAATCAAAACTTTGTTGTGAAGTATTCTTTCAATATTGCTATACAAGAGTCTTCTCCTTCTATACAAAATATTGCAACATATGACGGATACTCTTGGACATATCAAACAGGAACTCCATATAGAGTTTTCTTCACAAATGAAGAAGAAATTTATGCTTCATTTAACAGAGATTATCAAAATACAAATCTCAATATGGCTCCTGTCAATCAAACGAGATCAAATTACAATTACTTTGTAGATGGATTTTATTCTATCAATAATAAAGATGTATTTACTCCAAGCTTGCTCAGGATTTATCCGAGAAGTGTAGTTAATAGATTTACAGGTATTGCAGCAACTGGTTCATCAGGATCTAATCAAATAAATATTTATGGACAAAATTTTGACAATATTGTAATGATTGGGCTAGGAGTTACAAGTTCTTCATTGTCATCTGGCGTTGCTGTAACTAATATAATATTTGATTCTACAAATAATAACTATAAAGTTTATCTATCAGAAAATGCTTCTGGGTCTGCTAATACAACTTATTATTTTGGAGACAATAATACAAGATTGGTCAAGAGAGCCAATGATATACATATTTACCTTAAGTATTTTGTCAATGATACTTTGAATACTTCTTATTATAAACTTGATAAATCTCCAACTTGGATATCTTACTGGTATCGAAAAGAAAATTGGAATTATAATGATTTAAATTTAATTGAAAAGTCAAATCTCATAAGTACTCATAATAAATTAGACATATCTAATTTTAGTGGGCTTGGACAAACTCATTATTTCAATGGAGAGATTGTTGGAGATTTTATTTCAAAAGCATCTATAGGAAGCACTTTTGATTTTAGAATTACAACAAATGGAGGAGTCAAACTTTTTATCAATGAAGAAAGTTCTCCATATATTAATCAGTGGAAAAATCAGTCTTCCAATACATTCACTACATCATATGTTGCAACTGGCTCATCAGTCGCTATGAATCTTAAAATTCAATTCTGCAATTATGAAAATGATCATTCAATAAAAGCAGAATGGAGAAAAACTGGTGAATCTTCTTGGAATGATATTGACTCTTCATTTTATTTTGAGCCAGATTTATCTCCTATTCTTGTTGATGCAAATAAAGTTAAAAATCTATCTTACATTGTAGTTGGAAAAACTCAAGATGAAATAAATACTCCTACTCTTGGATTTCCAGAAACAGATAAAATTATTTTGAGGAATAAATAAATGAATTATGCCTCAGCTTATATCTTGAATAAATTAGTTTTAGCGCTAGATAAAACAAGATCAACTTTAGACTTAGCACTTTCTTCCAGAGAATATGCTTTAGCAAATAATTCAGAAGAAAGAAACTTGCAACTTCTTTATGGACTGTCTGCATTGAAGTCTATTGCGCTGAATGATTATTTTGATACTGTTTCTTTTGGCAAATCATTACTGAAGTCTGTTACATCTACTACAAATTTATCTTTTCCAACATCAAATCAAGAAAGTTTATCTGTTTATGATATGTTAGGTCCTATAGATAAGATGTCTGATGGATATGTTTTTGGAGCGATATATCTTGCGAATGATGAATATGGAAGTTCGCTTTATATTTCTCTAGCAAGACCAACAGATGATTATAACGGTGATCCGTTAATTATTTCAAAAGATATTAATGAAAAAACAGCAGAAGATATTTTATTGAATTCAAGAGAAATAGTTTTTCCAGAATACAATCCTGATTATCATATTGTTGTTTATAAGTTTTTAGCAGATGTTCAATATTATGATCAAACGATATCTAACTCTAGAGTATTTTTTAAGCTTTATGATTTGCGTCAGCCTAGAGGATACTTTGGATTTAATGATCAAACTCTAAATCAATTCATCACTCCAGTTGTTATAAGAAATTATGAACAAATTCTAGAAATATATAATAATCAAAATAGTTTAGTAAAATCTATTATTTCAAACTGGGTTGGAAATTCCGGTTGGGATCCAGACTTCAGAACATTTTGGTCAGTTTCTGAAGAAGGTTTACCCTCAGCTCTTGAAACATACATCCAAAATGAGTTGGGTATAATTATTTAAAAATGGCAATATCATCCAAAATAGAAGAGATTATCTTAGAATTATCAAAGACTGCAGGTAATATTCATGATGCCTTAAGTTTGGGATTAGGAGATTTGTCTCAACCTAATTCTTCAATCTTCGAAATAAATAATTTATTAAGTCTTGCTAATACTGGTTATCCATATTTTGGAGTAGTAGAAACAGTTCCTGTTGGTTTTGGAATAACTTATAATTTAAGTAACGATCCTTATTACCTTACTATAAACGGTGGGCAAGTTGCATATAACGGATCATTATTACAAACAACTACACAAAAAATTCC
>Ga0172375_10002083_pt1 | contig 31620 bp, 24 predicted proteins | sample LakKiv1m_FD_114537 | JGI IMG/M metagenome (GOLD analysis project Ga0172375, IMG submission 114537) | Freshwater microbial communities from Kabuno Bay, South-Kivu, Congo - kab_092012_11.1m | ecosystem: Environmental > Aquatic > Freshwater > Lake | place: Democratic Republic of the Congo... | reverse complement strand
ACCTGGCCGGTGTCCGTCTCCACTCCGGAGGGCAGGTCCACCGCCAGCACGCCGCGGCCATCGCGGATGGCATTGGTACGCTCGATCAGTTCCGCCATCACCCCGCGCACCGCGCCGGTCACCCCCGTCCCCAGCAGCGCGTCGATCACCACCCCCGCCTGGCGCAGTTCCACATCATTGACCGCCTGCGTAAAGGGCACATCCTCTGCCTTCGCCGCGTCATACATAGTGCGCGCGTCAGGGGAAAGCTCGTCGGGGGAGAAGGGAAGCACCACGCGCGCCGGGATGCCGTCCTGCCGCAGCGCGCGCGCCGCCACCAGCCCATCGCCGCCGTTGTTGCCTTTGCCGCAGAGGATGATCACCTCTCCCTGCCGCTCATAGAGCAGCCCCAGTGCCGCCTCCGCCACCGCCACCCCCGCGCGCTCCATCAGGTGCAGGCTCGGTACTCCCAGTTCATCGATGATGTAGCGATCTAATCCACGCATTTGCTCGGTAGACAGTAGCTTCATACTCATACTCCGTTTCTCCGACGCTTGCTTCGGAAACACAAAGGCGCAAAGACACAAAGACACGAAGAGAATAATAACTCTTTGAGCCTTTGTGTCTTCGAGTCTTCGTGTTGTGAAGTAAACGTGTAGTTATTCTATCAACACAAACGCCACCGCATAATCCCCGGCATGCGACATGGTCAAGTGGACGGTGCGGCCGGCGAGGAGGGAGGCGGCTTTGCCGTGGACGTGGATAGACGGCGGGCCGGTTTCGCCGCGCAGCACCTCCACCTCGCGCCAGTTCATCGGCACTCCGATGGCCTTGGCGAACGCCTCCTTGGCGCAGAAGCGCGCGGTGTAGTGCTGCGCCGGGTGGGCGCGCGCTTCGCAATATGCCCGCTCCGCCGGGGTGAATACCCGCTCCGCAAACCGCGGCGTCCGCGCCATGGCCTGCGCGATGCGGGAGATTTGCTCGATGTCGGTGCCGATGCTAGACATAAGAATGAAAAATGAAAAATGAAAATTGCAAAATGCAAAATGCTTCCACTCTTTCATACACCTTGCATTCTGTACTTTTCATTTTTCATTCATTTGAATTCTCGAACCGCCTCCGCCAGGTCGATCGCCCCCGTATACAGCGCCCGCCCGATGATGGCGCCTTCGATGCCCGGGTATTGCGCCAATCGGCGCAGGTCGTCGAGGGAGGACATGCCGCCGGAGGCAATGACGGGAAGGCCGGTCTCCGCGGCGAGGCGGGCGGTGGCTTCCACGTTGGGACCGGTGAGCATGCCGTCGCGGCTGATGTCGGTGTAGATGACGCGGGCGGCGCCGAAGGGCTTCAGCGCGCTGGCCAGCTCGACGGCGGTCAGCTCGGTGGTCTCCACCCAGCCCTTAACCGCTACCTTGCCGTCCTTCGCGTCGATGCCCAGGATCAGGCGGTCGCCGAACTGGCGGAACATGGCCTCCGCCCACGGCCTGTCCTGCGCGGCGCGGGTGCCGACGATGCAGCGGGCTACACCCAGCAGCAGCAGCTTCTCCGCCGTCTCCGCATCGCGGATGCCGCCGCCTACCTGCACCGGGATATCCAGCGCCATGGCGATGCCGGCGATGATCTCGTGGTTCCGCGGCGATCCCTCACGCGCGCCATCCAGGTCCACCACGTGCAGCCGTGTTCCCCCGGCCGCCTGCCACTTCAGCGCCATCGCCACCGGATCATCGCCGTAGACCGTCTCGCGGTCGAACTCGCCCTTCTCCAGGCGCACGCACCTGCCGCCTTGAATATCGATTGCCGGAATGGGAATGAACATAACGCCTGCATTGTAACATGGAAGGATGGAAGGGTGGAAGATTGGATGGCTGAATGGTTGGATGGTTGGATGAATGGATGAATGGGGGAAGGGGGGATGGGAGATTATGCGAGTTTCCTTCCATTCTTCCAACCTTCCAATCTTCCAATCTTCCAACCTTCCCTTTCTTGGCGTATTTCTCCCCTCCACTCGCTTGCTAAAACATGCTAATATATCCCGGTTTTACGGTAAGGAGAGAGGCATGGCGTATCAGTATGACGTGGCGATCCTGGGCAGCGGGCCGGGCGGATACGTGGCGGCGATCAAGGCGGCGCAGCGCGGGTTGAAGGTGGCGCTGGTGGAGAAGCAGTACCTGGGCGGCACCTGCCTTAACGTGGGCTGCATCCCGACCAAGGCGCTGATTGCCTGCGCGGAGGAGCTGCGCTCGATCAAGAGCGCGCGCGACTTCGGAATCACCGTGGAAGGCGTCAGCTTCGATTATGCGAAGATGCTGGCGCGCAAGGACCGCGTGGTGAAGCAGATTCGCGGCGGCGTCGAATACCTGATGAAGAAGAACGGCATTACGGTGTATAACGGCGCCGGCACGCTCACCGGCCCACACTCCATCGGCATCGTCAATGCTGAGCAGCAGGAGATCACCGCCGATGCCCTCATCCTGGCCACCGGATCCATACCCGCGCGACCACCCATACCGGGGCTGGACGGCGACCGCGTGGTGAACAGCGACAGCCTGCTGGAATGGCCGGAAGTGCCGGGAAGCATTGCCATTATCGGCGGCGGCGCCATCGGACTGGAGTTCGCCTTTTACTACAATGCGCTGGGCAGTACGGTAACGGTGCTGGAGGCGCAACCGCACATCCTGCCGCTGGAAGACGAGCAGATCGCCGCCGAATTGCACACCAGTTTGAAACGCCAAGGCATAACTATCAATACCGATACCATCGTGTCCGCCATCGGCAACGAGGACGGCAAGAAGGTCGTCTGGTATTCAACCCCCGGCGATGGTGATACCTGCGATGTGCGGGTGATTGCCGATCTGGTACTGGTCGCCACGGGCCGCTGGCCGTTCACTGAAGGCTGCGGCTACCGAGAGGCCGGGATTCCGACGTTTGGGCGCGCGGTGAAGGTTGACGAGCATCTGCATACCGGCGTCGAGAATATCTACGGCATCGGCGACCTGGTCAGCGGATTGATGCTGGCGCACAAGGCGTCCTACGATGCCGGGGTGGCGGTGGACAACATCGCCGGCCGGCGCCGCGCCGTCGATTACCATGCCGTTCCCACCGGCGTCTACACCGATCCCGAAGTGGCCGGGGTGGGCATGTGCCAGGCAGCGGCGGAGCAGGCGGGCCTGGAGGTGCTGGTCGGAACCTTCCCCGTTCGCGTGCTGGGCCGCGCGGTAGCTTATGGTGTGCGGGAAGGCATGGTGAAGGTGGTCATCGACAAGGCCGACAAGGTGGTGCTCGGTATACAGGCCGTGTGCTCGCACGCTACCGACCTGATCACCGAGTCTACCATGGCGGTGGAAAATCGGCTGACCGCCGAGCAGTTCGTGAACGCCATCCACCCGCACCCAACACTTTCGGAAGCCTTCCATGAAGCGGTCGAGATGGCGCTCGGGCACCCGCTGCATATATAAGCTTCGGAGCGCGGATTGCCAATCCGCGCGAGTTGTCCTTTGCTCGTCTCGCGCGGATTGGCAATCCGCGCTCCAGGCATCATCATGACAGGACTTGAACGCATTCTCGCCGCCTTTTCGCCGCAGGGCACGTCCGACTTCGCCGCGGTCGCGTGCTACCCGGGCATTCTCAACCGCGACCATTATTTCCAGTTGACCGGCATGCCGTGGTGGACGGCGCACGATCCCAACCCGGCGGTGCAGTTGCGCTCGCTGACCGAGCAGAACGAAGCGGTGGGCTTCGACTGGTACGGCTTCGGCCCCGGCGCTTCGCGCGAGGAGCAGCAGGCGGTAGATATACTCGCGGAAGGTGATGCAGCCTTCCGCCTCGACCGGCGCACGGGGAAGAAGACCCGCCTCGAACCGCCGGTGGTGAGCGGTACGTTGAGCGTGCGGCAGGAGAATTACCCCGTCATCGACGACCCGGCGGCGTTCCTGAAGGCCGCAATCCCCCTCGGGGAGCCGTTTCACGGCCTGGCGCCGGGCGAGGACGACCTGCCGCGGCTGATGATGGCGTCGCCATACGGGAAGACGCACTTCGCCTATTACAGTGTCGGCGGCGCGATGTGGGGAGTGAGCGGCATCATGGGCTATGAGCAGTTTTTCTCCCTGCTCGCCACCGATCCGGAGCCGATCTACGCCGCCGCAAAACGCTATCTTTACAACAGCATCCAGCGCGTGAAGGCCGCCGCCGCTGCCGGGTGCCATGCAGTCTGGATCGAAGACTGCATGATGGACATGATCGGTCCGGAGCGTTACAAGAAATATAACCTGCCGGTGATCAAGGAGCTGGTGCAGGCCATCCGCGACGCCGGCATGAAGAGCATGTATTACTTCTGCGGCAACCCGTGGCCGGTGATGGACATGATATTGGAGACCGGCGCCGACGCACTTTCGTTGGAAGAGAGCAAGAAGGGATTCAGCATCGATATCGCGGACGTGGTGGCGCGCGTGAATGGCCGCATGACCGTCCTCGGCAACCTGGATGCCATCGACCTGCTGGAGCATGGCTCCCTCGACGACCTTCATCGCGAAGTCGCCCGCCAGCTCGACGCAGGCCGCCGCAACGGAGGAAGATTCATCATGAGCACCGGCTCGCCGGTGACGCCGGGAACGACCATCGCAAGGTTGCATGAGTATATATCGCTCGTGCACGAATTGAGCGAATAACGTAATGGCGATTAAAAAATCAGGCAAACCCGGATTGACCGCGGTGCCGGCGTTCGAGTTGACCCTCGAATTAACCCACGAATTACGCGGATTATGCAGCTTTAAATTAAGACCGCAAACCCAATTTCTCGATCAGCTCGAAGTAGAATAGCGCGTGTTCGAGGGGTATGTTCGGCGGGAAGTGGTTGCCGGTAGCGAAGACGAAGCCCGGGCAGGCGCGCGCCATGTCGAAGATCCAGCGCAGCTCTCGCTCGATGTCTTCCTTAATGCCGAAGGACAGCGTACGGCAGTCGGCCCCGCCCATCAGCACGTGGGTCTGCCCGTATTTCCGCACCATCATCGCCAGGTCGTTCGTCGGCTCGAAGCAGAAGCCGTCGGCGCCGGCGTCGACCAGGTCATCGAGGAACATATCGTAAGCGCCGTCGGAGGTGAAGAGGATGCGCTTGCCGGCGTCCTTCAGCGGCTTCCACAGCGCCTTGAAACGTGGGAAGATGTATTTACGGTAGAAATCCGGGTGCAGGAACGGCCCCTGCGTCCACACCATGTCGTCGTGGCACATGAAAACCTCGATGGAGGTTTCCGCCCACGCCTTGAAGTGATGCAGCGAGTATTCGAAAATGGAGCCGAGCACGTCCTCGCCGAAGCGGTCGGGGTCTTCCCCCGCTCCCAGCAGCAGCATCTCCCACCCAAATGCCTGAATGGCGGCGGAGACGATGGTCTTGTAATAGCCGCCGCTGATCACCGCATCGTGCGCCGCTTGCGTTGTGCGGTAATAATTTTCGTAAAAATCTACCAACGCATTGAAGTCCGGCAATCCGTATTCCCGCGCGCAGTGGAAGTTCAACACGTCGGCGGCAGTTTTGAACGGCGATTCCCGCATGGGCCGGAAATCGGAGCCATCTTCGACGTAGACGGCGTGCCCCATGTCGGTGGTGCGTCCCGAACTCCAGTCATTCGGGCCGTCGTGCGTCACCCACAGGTAATCGAGATGGAGCGCCTCTTCGAAAGATTTGCCCGGGTATTTTTGCGCGAAGTAGCGGACGATCTCCGCGTTGTCGTTGTACTCCGTGCACGCCACCCGCTCGGTCCACTGCAGATTCAGCGCCTTGATGCCGATATTGTAACTCATTATGATTCCCGGTCGGTCAGGATACCCTATGTTAGCGGATCGGTTGGGCAGGGGCAAGGGGAGACGCCGTGCGTATGGTATACCAATGACTTCACTATCCAGTGCGAAAATACCCGTGCAGAAACTCCGCTGCCTTGCGGAAGGCTTTGCCGCGGTGACTGATGGCGTTTTTTTCCTCCATGCTCATCTCCGCCTGAGTGCGGTCGAAGCCGTCAGGTTGGAAGATGGGATCGTAGCCGAATCCCTGCCGCCCGCGCGGCGCGCGAATGATGCGGCCTTCTACCGTCTCTTCGATCTCCGCCAGCACCTCGCCTGGCCTGGCGATCGCCACCGCGCAGTGGAAGCGCGCGGAACGCCGATTGTCGGGCACATCCGCCAGCAGGTCGAGCAGCTTTGCGATTCGACCGGCATCGCTATCGGCAAAGCGCTTCGAATGCACCCCCGGCTCCCCGTCAAGCGCGTCCACCGCCAGTCCGGAATCATCCGCCAGCACTGTCATCCCGGTCAATTCCGCCGCCGTCAACGCCTTCTCGCGCGCGTTCTCCCAAAAGGTATCGCCGGTTTCCGGCAGCTCGATATCCGGATCGATATCCGCCAATGCGATTACCCGCACGGTGAGATCCGCGAGCAGCTTCGCGATCTCCTCTACCTTATGCCTATTCTGCGTCGCAACTAACAGCATAACGCCATATTGTAACCGAGAGAAGAGAAGAAGGGAAGGGGTTTGATGGTGGCGCTGACCTTCGAGTCCGCGCGTGCGGATTTAACAAATCTTCCCCGGTTAACAGGAGATTGGCGGCGGGTATCGAATGAGAGATAACAGATGCCATGACAGCCCATTCACAACGCAGGTTGGAGACGCCGCTGACGGAAGGCGTTGCGTGCGAATTGCGCGCCGGAGATGCGGTGCTGCTATCAGGCGTTATCTTGACCGGACGAGATGCCGCCCATCGCCGCCTTATTGAGACGCTGGACCGCGGCGAGTCGCTGCCGGTTTCGCTGACCAATCAGATAATCTTTTACGTCGGTCCCTCGCCGGCCCCGCCGGGGCGGCCTATCGGCGCTGCCGGTCCAACCACCGCCGGGCGCATGGACGCCTTCGCGCCGCGCCTGATCGCGGAATGCGGGTTACGCGGAATGATCGGCAAAGGCGCGCGGCGCGAGGTCATCCGCCAGGCCTGCCGCGATTACGGCGCCGTCTATTTCGGCGCGATCGGCGGATTGGGCGCGCTGCTCGGACAGCGAGTGACGGACGCGGAAGTGCTCGCTTACCCGGACCTCGGGCCGGAGGCAATCTACCGCTTCACCGTCCGCGATTTTCCACTGATAGTGGTCAATGATACGATGGGAGGCGACTATTATAGCGCCGGACGGGCGCTGTTTGCTCGCTCGGCGGAAGGATGTGACCGGTTAGCCTTGTGACAGGCAGAGGGTGAATGGTATAATAATATGAAAGAATGTAAAATGATCTATCCGTTCATCGGCGGTTCTATTGCGCTTCGCACTTTGCATTCATTTCTTACGGCATGATAAAGGAGCCTCGCATGATCCGTCTCCGAATCAGCTTGCCAGCCATCCTGACGGTGGCACTGGCCATCGCGAGTGTCGCCGGCCCCTGGACGGGTGGTCGAGGACCGGGCAACCAGGGCGTATTCCCCGATATCAGCTTCCCGACAACCCCCGCTGTGGTGTGGAAAGCTTACCTCGGCAATGAATATAAGAACCTGCTTCCGTCCAATACCCTCGTCGCGGGCGACAATGTAATAGTCGCCTTCGATAAGCATCTGCTGTCCATCTCCGCCAAAACCGGCGAGCCGCGCTGGAAGACCGTGCTTTACGAGCCGCCGCTGGGCGACATGCTGTTGATGAATGAGAAATTAATCATCACCACCCAGCATGGCATCGTGCTTGCCTTCAATCCGGAGACCGGCGAACAGATCTGGCGCTGCCGCCTTTCCGATCGCGTGCGCAACAGTCCGTTACAGCTCGACAAGCTGCTGCTTTATACCACGAAATCGAATACCATCGAAGCCGTCGATCTTACCGACGATAGCGGACCGGAGAAGCAATCGACCATCATCAAGCGATTGCCCAATAAAATCGAGGCCGGAGCTGTTCTCCTGGGTCAGTCGTCTTACCTGCTGTGCTATACCGACGGCACTCTCATGCGTCTGGAAGAAGAAGGAATCAACCGCTGGACCATCAAGCTGCCGAACACGGTGTTGGGGCTGACGCCCGCCACGGATGGAAATATCGCCATCATCACTACTTCCAACGGCATCTATTGCGTCAATCCGTTCGAGCGTGACGCCGCCAGGTCGGTACGCTGGATGTATCCCTGTCCGGCACGCGCTCCCGATCCGGCGATTCTTTATGGCGACCGCGTTTATGTCGCCACGACGCAAGACAAGGCGCTGCACGCGCTCGACCTGGCCACCGGAAAAGATACGTGGACCCACACCGAGCCGAAAAAAGAGTTAGATCGAACAGTAGGCGTCGCCAAGGACGGATTGCTGTTGCCGGCCGTACCCGTGGCGCAGCCGGTCCTACTCGGCGAGAATCTGCTCGTGCGGATGGAATATGGACTGGTTGCCCTGTATAACAAGGATACCGGCAAGCTGGTGTGGCAATATCAGTTGATGACGCCAGCCGGCGCGGAAGTTCCCAAGCGATATTATGCCAGCTTGTTTGCCATCGACGGCCAGGATGTCTATTTCGCGGGCACCGATACGTATATTTACCGCATGGCTGAAACTGCGCCGGATACCGAACCGCCCACCTTCTCGCGGGTGCTGCCGGCCAATGCCGACAAAGGCTATATCACCTCCGATAAACTGCCCTATCTGGGCGCCGTCATTTCGGATGAAGGCGCCGGGCTGTCTTCCGGCCTGGTAGAGATGAAACTCGATCAGATGGACTTGACTTCGGCTATCCAGCAGGACGCGCAAACCGGTTACTATTATGTCGCGTTGAATCCGGCAAACCCGCTGGAAAATGGGCTTCATCACCTGACCATCACCGCGAAGGACAACCGGGGGAATGCCGGCGCCCTCGACCAGAGCTTCATCATAGCCAGCCCGCAAGCGGACTTCATCGAAATTCAGATCGGCGGTGAATTCGTGCCCAAGACGATCACGGTACGTCCCGGCACGGTCATCAGTTGGCGCAATACCGCCGGCGGCCCGCGGACGGTCGTTTCCGATGCCGCCGAGGGGATGCTGGAATTCTCCTCCGATGATTCCTACCCTGATGGCATACCCGATAAGGAGCGCTGGGTCTGGACGGTGCCGGAAGACATCGAACCCGGCGCGAAAATCTTCTACCACTGCCGCCTGTATGGCAAGCCGAGTGATGGTGAAACACTCGGTGATGGGCTGACCGGACTGCTGCAAGTAGTCGGCGAGAATCCGCTCGCCATGCCCGCCAGACCGGCCTCTCCAGCTTATCTGCCCGGATTCGTGCCCGGAGGATCGACCTGGTAATACGATAACCTATTATAAATATAGATTCTAGTTTAGCCTGTCGAATACGGAACACCTCCAAAGACGGATCCAAATCCCAAATTACGCTCCCCCCTCTCCGCGCGGGAATGGGGGGAGTGCTTCGTTTATCGGGCCATCGCGATTCTTGTCGGAGAATAAGGCACGACCGTCTGCGCTTAATTCGGGTATCATAGCAGGGGGAACCATATTGATGGCGGATGCCGGCGGATCGAACAAAGCGGCGTGGCATGCGCTGCCCATCGAGGATGTCCTGACCTGCCTGCAGACCGATCGGGAAGGATTATCCGCGGCGGAAGCACGCGCGCGATTGGAACGATATGGTTCGAATGAGCTGCAAACGGCGCCTCAAGCCGGCCTGGCACTCCTTTTCTTTCGGCAATTCGAAAGCCCGTTGATATTCATGCTGCTGGCTGCCTCCATGGTTTCCGGCGCCTCCGGTCATCTGCTCGATGCCGGCGTGATTCTGGCGGTTGTGTTACTGAACGCCGTGATAGGCTTAATTCAGGAATGGCGGGCGGAGCGGGCACTGGAGGCGCTAAGCCGGCTGAGCGCGCCGCGCGCCCTGGTGTTGCGCGACCGGCGGACCGAAGTGATTCCCGCCCGCGAAGTGGCGCCGGGCGACGTGCTGGTGCTGGAAGGCGGCGAGCGAGTGGCCGCCGATGCCCGCGTATTGGAAAGTATCGAGCTGACGGTTGATGAATCGGCGCTTACCGGGGAATCCACCACGGTAATAAAAAATATCGACATGCTGCCGGAGCGGTTGCCGCTGGCGGATCGTACCAATATGGTCTGGATGTCCTCGCCGGTCACTTCGGGCAAAGGCCTTGCGGTGGCCACTGCCACCGGCATGCACACGGCAATGGGTGCGATTGCCTCGGAAGTACGCACCACCCAACGCGCGCAAACTCCGCTGCAGCGCCGGCTGGGCAGACTGGCGACGCTGCTGGGATTCGGCGCCCTCGGGCTGTCCGCCTTCATTTTCGTGCTGGGCTTGCTCCGCGGCTTCCAAGTCATCGAGATGCTGCTTTTCGCGGTAGCGGCCGCCGTGTCGGCCATCCCGGAGGGCTTGCCGGCGGTGATCAGCGTGGTGCTGGCGCTGGGCGTGCAGCGCATGGCCGCTCGCAACGCCATTCTCCGCCGGCTGCCCGCGGTGGAGACGCTCGGATCCACTACCGTGATCTGTTCGGACAAGACCGGCACCATCACTCGCAACGAGATGACCGTTACCCGCCTCTTTGCCGGCGGCCTGACATATGAAGTCGGCGGGGAAGGGTTCGCGCCGGATGGCGAGATAAAACCCGAGGGCGGCGCCCCCCTCGCGCCCGACGATATCGCTCGAACGCCGGAATTGCACGGGTTGTTGGTCATCGGCGGAGTGGCGAATGACGCGCTGTTGGAGCATGCGGACGAGCAATGGCAGGTCAAGGGCGACCCCACCGAGGGGGCGCTGCTGGTGGTCGCGCGTAAGGCCGGCATCACGCCGGAGGTCGAGCAGGAGCGCCTGGAGCGTCTCGCCGAGATTCCCTTCTCCAGCAAGTCGAAATTCATGGCCACGCTGAACCGCGACGCCGGCGCCGGCGAAACGATGCTGTTCGTGAAAGGCGCGCCTGAGCGCATTTTGAGCTTTTGCACCCATATGTCGCGGGATGGCCGGGCAGTGCCGTTGACCGATAAGGACCGCGAGCAGATCGAGCAGGCCAATCGTCGCTTTGCTGGGCAAGCGCTGCGCGTGCTGGCCGGCGCCTGCCGTTTGTTGCCGCTCGGGCAGAATGAAGCGGACCGGGAGCAGGCCCAGCACGATCTCATATTCATCGGGCTGTGGGGCCTGCTCGATCCTCCCCGGCCCGAGGCGATTCGCGCCATCCATGACGCGCGGCAGGCGGGCATTCACGTCAAAATGATCACCGGCGACAATGCCGACACCGCTGCCGCCATCGCCCGGCAGGTGGGGATCGCCGAACATGGCGAAGAAACCGTCTCCGGCGCCGAGCTGGAAGATATGAGCGACGAAGAGCTGCGCCGGCGGGTGCGGCGCATCGCCGTCTTTGCACGCGTGGCCCCCTCCCATAAGCTGCGCATCGTCAACGCGCTCCGTGATCAGGGTGAAATCGTCGCGATGACCGGCGACGGCGTAAATGATTCCCCCGCCCTCAAGCGCGCCGACATCGGCGTCGCCATGGGCGTCACCGGCGCCGAGGTGGCGAAGGAGGCGGCGGACATGGTGCTGGCGGATGACAACTTCGCCACCATCGTGCGGGCGGTCGCGGAAGGTCGCATCATCTACAATAACCTGCGCAAGGTTATCTTTTACCTGGTGACCACCAATCTCGGCGAAATCATCACGCTAACCGCCACGCTGATCGTCGGCCTGCCGCTGCCGCTCACCGCGGTGATGATCCTGTGGGTGAACCTGGTCACCGACGGACTGTGCACCACTCCGCTGGGCGTGGAACCCGGCCACGACGACGTGCTGCAGATCCCGCCCCGCCGGCCCGGCGCCGGCATCATCGACCGGCCTATGGTCAGCCAGATGCTGCTCTTTGCGGTGCTGATGGCCGCCGGCACCCTGGGTCTCTTCTGGTATTCTCTGCGCGATCCGGCCGGTACCCGAGCGCATGCCATGACCATGGCCTTCACCACGCTGGTCGCCTTCCAGTGGTTCCACGCCTTCAACGCCCGCTCGCGCCACTCGTCGGTCTTCGCCATCGGCCTGTTCAGCAATCCAATGCTGTTAATCGGCGTCGGCATAGCGGTGGCGCTGCAGGTGCTGGTCGTCCACTGGTCGTCCGCGCAAGTAATCTTCCGCACGACGTCGCTGTCGCTGCTCGATTGGGGATGGATTGTGCTCGTTTCCTCGAGTATCTTCATCGCCGATGAATTGCGCAAGCTGGTGGTCTGGCTCACACAAAAAGGTCAAACCCGTTCGCAGTAAGTTGCAATGAAATAATGGCAACCCCTCGCGGAAAAATCAGCGCTGTGGTAAGATCGGTAGGTTTGCATTCCTTTCCGTGAGGTTCACTATGATCCCGATCAGCTATCTCAATGCCGTGCGCGTCATCCTCGACCACCTGCAGAACACGCAGCTCGACAACATCGACAAGGCCGCCGACTTGATCATCGGCGCGCTCACCCATGGCGGGGCCATCTTTACCGCGGAGATCGGCCACAGCAACCAGCACGACTTCCTCAACCGCGCGGGGGGCATGGCCGCTATCCACGGCTTCTCCTTCAATTGCAACATCACCGATGAAGTGGCGGACTGCTTGAAGAAGCGCCCCCGCGAGGAAGCCTTCGACCGCGGCCTGGAAACGGTCCGCTTTGCCGTGAAGGCCGGCAACCTGCGCGCCGGCGACGTGATGATGGTCGGCTCCGTCTCCGGCAAGAGCACCTACCCGGTGCAGCTCACGCTGGCCTGCCACGAGATCGGCGTTAAGGTTATCGGCTTCACCTCACTGGAATACACCGCCCACGTCACCTCGCTGCACCCCTCCGGCAAGAAGCTGGTGGACGTGGCCGATGTGGTGATCGACAACGGCGCCCCCTATGGCGACGCGGCGGTGCGGGTGCCGGGCATTGACGTGGACGTGCTCCCCGTCTCCGGCGTGGCGATGATCGTCGCCGGCTGGTGCATCTTCGGCCGCGTGATGGAGAAGATGGCCGCCGCCGGCGACCCGCCCAGTGTCTTCATGAGCCTCAACCGCGAAGAAGGACCGGCCTATTACGAGCAGAGCAAAAAGCAGTATCAGGAGCGTGGTTACTGACCACAAAGATGCAAAGTGAATATTCATTATCTTTGAGTTGATGAGGACTGCGCAGGAGTGTAGCGGCGCGAAAGCGAATATGAGATGGTATGTGGATGGCACGGCGGATTGGACGGGCCGGAGCGGGGATCGACGTGGGGCTGTTGCTGGGGGTGCTGGCGCTGCTGTGCGTCGGCCTGCCGGCGATCTACAGTGCATCGCATATCAGCGATGGGGCCGGCAAGGTGCTGAAGCAGGTGATCTTCGCCGGCATCGGCCTGGTCGGGATGGGAGTGCTCGCTTGCGTGGATTACCGTGTGCTGGCGCGGTTCCGATCGCTGCTATACGGGTTGACTCTTTTCCTGCTCGTTGTTACGCTGTTCGTAGACCCGATCAAAGGCGCGCGGTCGTGGCTGCAATTCGGCCCGATGAGCCTGCAAACCTCGGAATTCGCCAAGCTGCTGCTTATCCTCTCCTTCGGCGCGCTGCTGACCCGCTTCGGTGAGCAAACGCAGCGCTGGGGGCCGTTCCTGCGCGGTCTGCTGTATTTTACCGTGCCGATCCTGCTGGTGCTGGCGCAGCCGGACCTGGGTACGGCCATGGTGTTGTGCATCATCTGGCTGGTCATGACGTGGCTGGCGGGGGCGCGGTGGTGGATGCTGCTGGCGGTGATCGGCGTGTTCCTCGCGCTGGTAATCGCCGTGTGGAACGCTCGACTGCCCGGCGGCCGCACGCTGATCAAGGCTTATCAGAAGCAGCGGTTGAACTTTATCAACGCCGATCCGGCGGGCGCGGGTTATCACCAGTGGCAGGCGCGGGTGGCTATCGGCGCCGGCATGCTATGGGGCAAGGGCTATCTGCGCGGCACGCAGGCGCGGCGTGGATTCCTGCCCGAGCAGGATACCGACTTCATCTTCGCGGTGATCGGCGAGGAATTCGGCCTGCTTGGCGCGCTGGCGATGCTGGGGCTGTACTTGTTCGTGCTCTTCCGCCTGCTGCGCATCGCGGAGGAAGCGGAAACCGTCTTCGGCCGTCTGGTGGCCGGCGGGGTGGCGGCCATGCTGGCCGTGCACGTCCTCATCAACGTGGGCATGAACCTGACCCTCACCCCCGTCACCGGCGTGCCGCTCCCCTTCATCAGCTACGGCGGCAGCAACCTGCTGGTGAACCTGCTTGCCATCGGCCTGGCGCTCAACATCAGCCGCCACCGCCAACCGCGGCGCGCGTGGGCGGGGGAGGAAGAGGCGCTGATAAAGGTGTGATGTGAAGGGGTTAGGGATTAGGGGTTAGGGATTAGGGGCTAGGGATTAGGAATGTGAAGATCTCTAATCCCCAACCCCTAACCCCTAATCTCTGGCCCCTTCCGCAGCACCACTGCCGCATTATTCCCCCCGATGCCGGAGGAGATGGACAGCCCCGTGCGCATTGCCGCCTGCTGCGCCGTGCCGGGCACGTAGTTCAGGTCGCATTCCGGGTCGGGTTGATCCAGGTTGAGGGTGGGGGGGGCGAGGCCGTCGCGAAGGGCGCAAACGGTGACGATCGCCTCCACGCTGCCGGCGGCGGCCATCATGTGGCCCACGGCGGGCTTGATGCTGCTCATGGGGATTCGGTACGCGCGGTCGCCGAGCACGGTTTTCACCGCTTTTGTCTCCGTCACGTCGAAGTAGGCGGTGCCGGTGCCGTGGGCGTTCACGTAGTCGATCTCATTGCCGGCCACCCCGGCGTCGCGCAACGCCTCGCGCAGCACCTCCACGATACCTTCGCCCTCCTTGTCCGGCGCGGTCAGGTGGTAGGCGTTATTGTTCACCGCGTAGCCCAGCACTTCGGCGAGGATGGTGGCGCCGCGCGCTCGCGCGTGCTCCAGGTTCTCCAGTACCAGCGCCGCCGCTCCTTCGCCAAATATCGTGCCGTTGCGGCGGGCGTCGAAAGGGCGGATCTCCTCATTGGTGATGGTGCGCAGGATGGAAAGGCCGGCCATGCTGGAATAGGCAAGGCTGTCATGCCCCTCGCACAGCACAACGGGCGCCTTGCCCAGCCGAATTATGTCCAGCCCCTGCCCGATGGCCGCGGCGCCGCTCGAGCAGGATAACGACAGCACGCGCACCGGGCCTTCCAGCCCGTACCGCTCGATGAGCAACTCCGCCGTGCGGCTGAAGGTGAATTCGCGGAACAGCTCGGCAATCTCGGCATCGACATAGCCGTCCTGCAAGGAGGCCATGTACTGGTCCCATGACGCGGCGCCGCCGAAGTTGGTGGAAGAAACCAGGCCAATTTTGTCGGAGCGCGAATTGGCAATCCGCTCGTGTGGTTTGTCACGCGCGGATTGGCAATCCGCGCTCCGACAGCACGCCATCTCCAGCGCCTGCCCCGCCGCATGCAGCGCGAACTGGCTGGCTTCGTCGTGTTCGTCGTCCCAGGGGAAGTACTTCACCTCGCCCATGCGCGGGTTGCGCAGGCCTGCCGGGTCCCAGCGCTCCATCGGCGCCAGCCCGCTCCGGCCCGCGGCCACCGCCCGCCACACCGTCTCCACCTCGTTGCCCAGGCAGGACACCACGCCCATGCCGGTAATCACCACGCGGCGCATCGCTCCCTCCAGCTAAACCGTTTTACCATAAATTCGGTTACCAGGCTATTAACCCTTCCTGCTTTATCAAACCGTGGACGGCAATTCGTGGTTGTTTATCTGACTGCGGGACGCGGCAGTTGTTGCAAATTCTGCAACAACTGCCGCAGCCAGGTTGATTATTACAACCTTGGATGTTACATCATTATACGCAAATGCGGATAATCGATATGGTAGAGGGGGCGCGGCTTGACGGCGACCGCCGGCAGCGGACGGGTGCCGGGGGTCCACTCGGGTTTGATTGCCACACCTTTGCCGGGGACCAGGTAGGGTGGGGTGTCGTAGCACGCTTTGCCATCCTCGACGACGAAGAAAAGCATGCGGCGATGGGGGCCTTCCAGCACTTCGCAGTGGCTGACGCCGGTCCATTCCTCGCCGCCGCGCGGTATCATGGGGTGGCGGAATTCGCCGGCGATGCACACGCGGTCGGGATAGGGCACGGCGTGATCGGTGGTGATGGCGGCCATGTCCCACAGGCCGGCGCCCTTGCGGTTGGCCTCCGCGGTGAGCTGCAGCAGCCGCTCATACCGCTTGTCCGCCCCGCGCCAGTAGTACCAGTCCGGCGCCTCCTCGATGGTCCCCCCACGCAACTCGACGGATTTGCGGTCGCGCTCCTCCTTGAAGGCTCTCATCTCCGGCACCAGGTAGGACAGCGCCGTCACCGCCGACGCGCCACCGTCCGATCTGCGCACGCCCAGCCGGCAGTTGGCCTTTTCCAGCGCGACGGAATCCAGGTTCTTGTCCACCAGGATGCAGTTGGTCGGTCCCCAAAAGTCGCGGTAGCGGTCGAGGAACTCCACCGCGTCGTCCACGTGCTCGGTGCAATCTTCCGGCAGCAGTTGCCATGGGTCGAGGGGAAAGATCTCATCCGGCTCTTCGTCAAGGAAGACGCTGCAACTGACGCCTTTCGTCCACATTTTGCGCGCGCCGTCGGCAGCTTCGCGGGGAGGCTCCATCAGCGACTGCGCCCACGGATTGAGCGTGACGTCCCAGTTGCGCCCATACAGCGGACCGCCCTCGGTGCTGTTGGGAATGAAGACGGCGGTGCAGCCTTCATTGAGCCTGGTGGGCACACCGGGCAGGTAGCGGGTATTGATGCGGCGCGAGTAGTAAAAATGCCAGGAGTAGGTGTAGGCCATCAGCAGCTCGTTGCCGCCGCAGCCCTCCAGGAAGCCGCGCCGCTCCTCGCGCGCAAGGTCGGGCAGCCCCTTCGTCTCCGGAAACATGTATGGGTCAGGCGGATTGGCCAGCCGCTCGCGGTCGAAGCGGATGATCTCGGCAGCCAGGTCCTTTTCCGCCAGCGGGGGAAAATTCGCCTTCGTTCCGTTGAACGACTCGGAGATGAGGGTCTCGTAACTAAATGCAGCCGTCTGCCTCGCCTTTTCACGCCCGAGGACGTAGGCGGCGGTCAGCTCATCGATGTTGACGTTCATCTTGACCTTCGGAGCGCGGATTCCCAATCAGCGCGTGATGCATTATCTTACTCGCGCGGATTGGCAATCCGCGCTCCAGGGCTCAATATACTGCACTTTGTCGAGCCATCCCTGCTCGGCGAAGGACTGCAGGCAACCCATGGTCCAGGTGATATGATAGCCGCCGGCGTAGCCGGATTCCGGCGGGCCGAACTTGTTCTGCACGGTGAGCGGCGCGCCACCCTGATGGATCTGGAACAGGCGCCAGGCGGCCTGCAGGTACTTCAGGTCGCCGCTCAGCCGGTAGCCGATGTTCAGCGCTTCCGGCAGGTGGGCCTGGATGTAGGCGAAGGCCTTGCGCTCGGAATCATACCAGTAATCGAAGATGCCCAGGCCGTCGCAACGATGGGCCATGATCCAGTCGAGCACGCCGAGTATGAAACGGGTGATTTCGTCATTCCGGTAAAACGGCCGCGCGCGGTCGAAGCCGATCACCGCCACGCCGATGCAGAAAGTGGCGTCGGTGGGGAAGAAATTTTCCACGCCGCGCACCAGGTAATAATCGACGATCTTGCGGATGCCGTTCAGGTAGCGTTCCTCCCGCGTCACGTCATACAGCGCGCCGAGAGCGACCAGCGACCAGCCCATCTCGCGCGCGGTGCCCTGCACCACCTGGAAGCGCTCGTCGATGTATTTCAAGAAGAAGTCGCCCACCCGCATGGCTACTGTCATCGCGTAGGGATCGCCGGAAAGTTGATGGTAGAGCAACAGGCCTTCTGTCCACATGTGGCTGGGGTAGGCGGCGCCGGCGGTGTGGTCGCGGCAGTGCGCGGGCACACCGCCTTCCTTCCACGGGTCGGCGGAGACGGCGACAAAGTCGGTGTGCATCATGTGCTCGGCGGCGGAACGGCAGAGCTTCCAAATCTCCGTGTGGCCGGTGCGCGCGAACTCCTTCGCCGCGTTGGCGATGAAGTCGTATTCGTGGTTGCGCCGTTTGGGGAACATGTCGTCCCCCCAGTTGAAGGTGCCCGGCGTCCAGGAGAAGTTCCACAGCTCGCGGATGGTGAATTCGGTCTTCGGATAACGCTCCGGCTGATAGGGGAAGGTGACGCGCCAGCCGGCGGCCATGTAGGCTTCGGCCGGCACGGTGACAATGGGCGGGCGCAGCCAGTGCAGCCCTTCGTCCTTCAGCTCTTCCGCCGGGCTCTCCTTCGGCAGCCGCGACAGGCACCAGCGCTGGAAGAGGGCCATACCTTGCCGCCATTGAAGCGGCTCGGCCCAGCCGGGGTGCAGCTCGAGCGTGACGTGCCGGCCTTCCATCCGCCAGCCCTTCGGGAAGCGTTCAGCCACTTCCGGCACGGCCAGCACCCACGCCGCTTCGCCGTCGGTCATGGCGGTCCAGTTTTCAATCATGCCCAGGTAATCCCCGCGCTCATACGGCGAGAAATCGGTCTCCACCAGACCGAGCTGGGCAATATCGCTGACGTGAACTCCCCCGGCATCCGCGCGCACGGTGAACGGCGCCGTGCTTTCCGCAATACGCGGCCCATCGGCGGTGTTGAGCGCATGCCAGACGGTATAGCGCGGCGCGCCGGCGCCCGGCAGGTCGAAATCCAGCCGCACCTCCTTCACTTCCAACGTTTCTAAAGGTCCGGTGTTGATCAGGCGCAGGGCAAATTGGGCGCCCGGATACCAGCTCCACGCCCGGCGCATGATGGCGCCGCGGAAGGCCTGGTATTCGCCCACGCGCGTCAGCTGGAACTCCGTCTCATCTTCCCAGGCCGCCGGTTCCACCGCCTTCGGCAGCGGGGGCAGATCGACACGGCGCCGCAGCACCGTCCCGTCACCCAGCGTCACGCTTACCGTCACCTCCAGTGGGACCATCAGCGCGCACTCCGGCAGGCTGCCCGTGCCGTCACCCTTTTGTAGCGTATACGTGAACTGTTCTGTCCGTTTCAAGTTGGCGAGGAACCAGACGTCCCACACCCGCACCGAGCCGTCCGGCCACCGCAGCAGCGGTTTTACCAGACTCGGTATCGCCTTCCCTTCGCCATCGCGCAGCTCCATCCGGTCGTCAGGACGGCACGCGCCTACCGGGACGGGCATGCACACCCGCACCGGAAAATCCACGTAATCCCGTGCCCCGTAATATCGCGGCTCGGTGGTCTCATACCGGTAATTGGATTCGAGAAAGAAAGGAAAGGCAATGTCGGATGGCAGCCTCTCACTCATGCTCGACGGTTCGATCTTGCGCATCATTGCTGTACCTTCGCCGGCACCGGCAATCCCAGCCGCTCGTATTGCTCCACCGGGGCGTCGTTTTCCGTCATCAGCCGCACCGTGTGGTCGATCATCATCGCCTCGACGTCCGGGTCCTGTAACGGGCGTTCCTGCCCGGGGTCCTCCCGCAGGTCAAAGAGCATGGTGCCGAAGTCGTGGGCGTTGACCCAGGAGCCGGCATCCGTTCTCACCGTTTTACAGCCTTTAGTGAAGGCGAACGGCTCGGCCAGCGCGGCGACATGCAGCTCGTCCGGCGAGAACATCCCGCGCATGTGCGTCGGCATCAGGGTATAATTGTACAGCGGTGCATTCGCCGGATTGACAGGCGCGCGCATATAGGTGTAGCGGCCGTCGGTGCAGTTCACGTGCCCGCCGTGCATGCCATACAGACCGGCCTCGCGTATGGGTGCATCGTTCGCCACCGTGTCGCGCAGCGGTTTCCCCTGCATGTCCGCCGGCAACGGCCGGCCGAAGTATTCCAGCACGGTAGCGGGCAGGTCGATGGTCTGCACCAGCGATTGCCGCCGCTCGCCCCGCTTCCCGCAGCGCGGATCCCAGATGAAGAGCGGGGTATGCGCCACCTCGTTGTAGAAGGGCTGTGCGCACTTCGCCCACCAGTCGTGCTCGCCCAGCAGGAAGCCGTGATCGGTGTTGACGATGAGCATGGTATCTTTCCACAGGTCAAGCTCGTCCATCAGGTCGAGCACGCGGCCCATATACCAGTCGCACATGCTGTGCAGCGCCGCTGACTCATAGCGGCAGTGCCGCACCTGCTCCGGCGTTTCGGTGACGCGGCGGTAAGGCGGCCAGTCGAAATTAGGGCCGTCGTATGCGTGCGGGTAGAGGTCTTTGAAGCGTTGCAATGAGAAGTAGGGCTCATGCGGATCGAAGGTCTCCAGGTGCAGGAACCAGTTGTCTTCCGCGTGGTTGGTGCGCAGGAACTCTTCCCCCATGGCGAAGGTCTTCGGCTGTGGCATATCTTCTTCGCGCTGCATGTAAAAACGGTTCACCCAATCTTGTCGATAGATTGAAGGTATTTTATCTTTTGACCATGCGCCGTCGCTGCGGCCCAGTATATCGGGCGCCGAGATGCAGCCGCGCAGATCGGCTTTCCACCCCTCGCCTTCCTGTCCGCGCGATATTTCCCAGGTTTGATAGCGGGGGTGATAGGTGCAGCCGCCGTCCTCGAAATAATGATAATGGTCGGTAATCAGGTGGCTATGCGTGCCGTTTTCGCGCAGGAGCTGCGGCATGGAGTCGTCGAACGGCTCCATCGGTCCCCAGCTTCTATGTAAGAAGTTGTAGCGTCCGGTGTGGATCTCTCGTCGCGCCGGCATGCACGGCATGCTGCCCACGTAACTGTTGTCGAAGGTCACCGTACGCTCCGCCAGCCGCTCGAAGTTGGGCGTGTGCACCCAGTCGCACCCGTATGGCTGCAGCATGCGCCGGTTGAGGGAATCGAACATCACCATGATGGCTTTCATTGCAGGCTCCTGACGCGTAGGTTATAATTCTCTTCGTCAGTCAGTCGTAGAATACCTGTCTGCACTTATCTAAACTTTTGCAACAATCCCATCACGCCGGTAAGCAGGAAGTAGAGGCTGACGACAATGGAAATGACGATATAACCGAATCCTTTCACCCGGCCGTTGCTTCGCCTGATTTCGAATAGACCCATTACAGCCAGCACCAAGGAGATGAGCGGGAGCACGGTGGCATAAATGGTGAATTGGGCGGCGATGAGCGTAGCGAAGACGAGTGTCAGCGCCAGCACTGCCTTGTCATTCCATGGCCTGTTATCAAACCTGGGCAGCACCGACGGCGTAACCGCCCCACATAGCGGGCATCGGTATGGTGGCGGGGTCCATTCATGCCTGCATTCCTGACAGCGCATCAGTCCCTCCATGAACGGTCATAATGCATTCATTCGCCTTCAGGTGACATATTACCTTGTTTTCCGCTTGCCGCGATATTCCGGGATGGTTATAATTTGCACGATTGATCTGCCGGGCGATATTGCTGATATTCACTGCCGGGAGTCGCCGAGATGATATGGGGGATGCAGCCTGTTCACGCCATTACCTTTGCCGTCGGCATTACCCTACTTGCCGTGGTATTATACAGCTTTGCATCCAGGCTGCCGTTGCCTTTTCCGGCGATAATGCGGCTGATATGCGTCTGGTTGCTTATCACTTCCACGACGCTGCTGGTGATGACCGACGATATTCTATGGCATGCCATCGTCCTCGGCGGAGGAGGACTGGCAGCCATCGTCATCATTCATCTTGCGCAGACACGGCGGAAAAGAGCGCCAATTAAAAAACCGGTTACCAGCGATTGATTAACAAATCCTATGAGCTTGTCAGAAGTCCTGCATGATGCTATCCAGAAGGAATATCGGCGGTTAAAGCGAATCAGGGCTAACAATGGCGCCTATCCCTGTAAATCCTACAATCTACCATATCACACATGTGGATAATCTACCATCAATCATTGCGGATGGTGGTTTGTTTTCTGATGCCGCGATAGCAAGTCGCGGGGGTCCTGCAGCTATGGTAGGGATATCAAAAATCAAACGGCGTAGACTTGAAGAGCTTAACGTTCGATGTCATCCTGGCACGAAGGTCGGAGAATATGTGCCATTCTACTTCTGCCCAAGATCGGTTATGCTGTATATGATATATAGGGGTAATGATCCTGAACTCGAATACCACGGTGGGCAGTCGCCTGTGATGCACCTGGAAGCGAATCTTAATCAAGTAATCAAATGGGCGAACGAACAAAATAGACGCTGGGCTTTTTCTCCTTCAAATGCCGGTGCTTACTACGCTCAGACACAATTTCAAGCTGATGTGAATCGTCTGGCTGATCTTAACTGGGATGCCATCGCTGCGACAGAATGGCGTAATGCTGTATTGAAAGAAGGTAAGCAGGCTGAGTTCCTCATATACGGCTTCTTTCCGTGGCATCTAGTTGAAAGGATAGGGGTGCAGTGTGAACAAACTTGGCGATCTGTGGTAAGAGCGATACCGGATGCTACATATCGTCCACACGTGCAAGTCATTCGTGAGTGGTATTATTAGGTGATAATATGATCCAGTACAAACATGGCGATATTCTGTGCGAAGATACCGAGGCGCTGGTAAACACTGTGAACTGCGTGGGTATCATGGGACGCGGAGTCGCATTACAGTTCAAAGAGCGATTCCCCGGCAATTTCAAAGCATATGCGAAGGCATGCCAGCGAGGAGAAGTTCAGCCTGGCCGTATGTTTGTCTACGAGACCGGACAGCTTACATCTCCTCGCTATATCATCAATTTTCCCACAAAACGACATTGGCGAGGAAAGAGTCGCATCGAAGATATTAAAGCTGGTTTGGACGATCTTGTGCAGGTGATAAAAGAGTTTAAGATCACTTCTATTGCTCTTCCGCCACTTGGAAGCGGTTTGGGCGGTCTGAACTGGACGGAGATTCGTCCGCACATTGAATGTGCACTTTCTACCCTTGCGGATGTGCGAATTATTGTGTTTGAGCCAAGGGGTGTTGAGGTGATACATAAGAATCCGAAAGCTCCACCACCCATGATGACACCTTCGCGTGCCTGCATGATACAACTCATGGATCGCTATCTTGCAGGCTTACTCGATCCTTTTGTTACGTTGCTGGAAATTCATAAACTTATGTATTTTTTGCAAGAGAGCGGTGAAATATTACGTCTTCGCTATACTCAGGGCCATTATGGGCCTTACTCGGAAAACCTGCGACATGCATTGCGAGCAGTCGAGGGGTATTTTATCTACGGTTATATTGATGAAGGTGATAAACCAGGACGGGAATTGGCACTCGTACCGGGAGCAGTGGCAGACGCAAAGGCGATACTTGAGAGGTATTCGGACACGAGAGAGCGCTTGGAGCGTGTTGCTGATTTGGTAGATGGCTTCGAGACACCATTTGGACTGGAACTGCTTTCAACTGTCCATTGGGTCGTCACACGGGATATGGCACTGTCTGATGACGATATTATCACCAGGACATATGCGTGGAATGAACGCAAGCGTCAGTTTTCACGGACTCAAATAGTTCTTGCATTAAGTATTCTCCGCGAAAAAGGATGGATTCCCAACAACGTTATCTCAGAATCGCGTTATTCCTAATTTAAGGGTGAATAGAATATGAAAGTTCCATATGGATGGCTGCGCGAGCTGGCGCCGGTGACCTTCGCGGTGGAGGCGGCGGCGGAACGCCTGACCATGGCCGGCTTCGAGGTCGAGGAGATGCTGGAGATCGGTGGCGAGCCGGTGATGGACATCAAGGTTACCTCCAACCGCGGCGACGCGTTGAGCATGGTGGGCATCGCCCGCGAAACCGCCGCGCTCAGCCGCACCCGTGTCATCCATCCGCCCACCCGCGTCACCGAGGCAGGGCCGGACGCTCATACGCTGGCGAAAGTCGTCGTCGAGGCGCCCGACCTCTGCCCGCGCTACTCCGCTCGCGTCATTCTGGGGGTGAAGATCGGCCCGTCGCCGGAATGTGTGCAACAGCGCCTGACCCAGGCCGGGGTGCGTCCCATCAACAACGTGGTGGACGCCACCAACTTCGTGATGCTGGAGCTGGGGCAGCCGCTGCACGCCTTCGACCTGGATACGCTGGCGCGGCAGACCATAGTGGTCCGCCGTGCCCGTGAAGGCGAGCCATTCACCACGCTGGACGGAGTCGAGCGCGCGCTCACCTCGAACATGCTGGTCATCGCCGATGCCGAGCGCGCGGTGGCGCTAGCCGGCATCATGGGCGGCCTGAATACCGAAGTGACGGAAGGCACGACGAACATCCTGCTCGAGTCGGCGCATTTCGATCATACCAGCATCCGCAAGACCGCGCGCGCCAACACACTAAGCACCGAGTCCTCTTACCGTTTCGAGCGCATTGTGGATCCGGCGGGCGCCGTCCGCGCCGCCGACCGCGCCGCGCAACTGATGATGGAATGGGCGAGCGGCGTCGTCGCCGCCGGCGTCATAGACGTGGCGCAGCCGCTGCCCCCCGAGCGTGTGATCGTGCTGCGGCCCGAACGCGTGAACAGAGTGCTGGGCACCGACATCCCCGCCGGCGAAATGGTCTCCATCTTGCTCAGCCTCGAGTTGAGAGCAAGCGAGGAAAACGGCGTCATCAGCGCGGTTATCCCTTCCTGGCGGCCCGACCTGGTGGAGGAGATGGACCTGATCGAGGAGGTGGCGCGCATCCACGGATACGAATATATCCCCGTCACCGTGCCGGGCAAGGTGGAGCGGGCCGGGCGGCTGGCGCCGGAAATCGAATTTGAAAACCGCGCGCGCGAGTTGCTCGCCGGCGCCGGCCTTTTCGAAGGCGTATCCTACAGCCTGATCGATTATCGCCGGCTGGACCAGATGAACCTGCCGGAGAACGCTTTGGAGCGCATGCAGATCGTGGCCATGCGCAATCCGAAGTCAGATGAATACACCCACCTGCGGTCTACGCTCTTCGTCAGCTTGCTGGAATCGCTGCAGAACAACACCCGCCGCAACCTGGAGGACGTGCATATCTTCGAAATCGGCCGCATCTTCCGCAACTCCGGCGGCGGCCTGCGTTTCAAATACACCAGGCATGAGCGGCGGGTGGACGAGGACGTGCGAGTACAGGACGCGGACAGGCTGCCGCTGGAGCAGCGCAGCGCCGGCATCGCGGTGATGGGCAGGCCGTGGACATCGCGCTGGGGCGGCGGTGACAGTCAGATTGATTTCTTCTGGCTGAAAGGCATCGTCGAGCAGTTCCTCACCGACATGAACGTGCTCGATGTCTCCTTTATACAGGCGGTACACCCCACGCTCCACCCGGGACGGACCGCCGAGGTGCGCGCCGGCGGCCGCGCAATCGGTCTCCTCGGCGAAACGCACCCGCGAGTGGCGGAAAACTTCGACCTGCCACGCCGGGCGTATCTGGCGGAGATCAACCTGGACGCATTAATGGATCTGGCGGTTTTCGAGCGGCCCGCGCCCGAGCTGTCGCGCTTCCCGGCGGTGAGCCGCGACATCGCCTTCCTGGTTGCAATGGACTTGCCCGCGGTGCAGATTCAGTGGATTATCGCCGTCGCCGCTGGTGAACTGGCGGAGTCGGTCGAGTTATTCGACGTCTATCAGGGCAAAAATATCCCCACGGGCCGGCGCAGCCTGGCCTACCACCTGACCTTCCGCGCCTCCGACCGCACGCTCGCCGATGAGGAAGTGGATGCCGTAACGCAGCGCGTCCGGCAGGCGCTGGCTGATGAAGTGGGGGCGACGCTGCGGTAGATATCGTATTGAAGGTTTGCAAGTGAAAGATCCCATGCAGATCACCAGATTGCTTATGATGTGTATTGGAATCGAAAGACATCGAGATTGCAATTATTTGCCTGGCCTTACAAGCCGTTGCTCTATCGTGTTATCAGAACCTTATCCAAAACAACAAGGGGCAGGTAGTAAGTTTCTGCCTGCGTTTAGATTGAGCCATTGATTGATATAAATATTGTAGGTCACTCTCTATCCTGAGGTCCAGGAGGGTATCCATGCCAACCCGTTACCTCGCTATTATGTTGCTGATCTTCGCCCTCGCGCTCGCCGGACATACCGAGCGCCTTGCCTACACCTCTGCCATAGGCCGGATGGATTACCGTTATGAACTGACCATTGCCGGGCAGATGCAGCCGCCGCGCGGCGTGCCGCTGCCGGTGACACTGCAGATGAGCGCGCGGACCATCGACCAGGTAACGAAAAAGCCGCAAAAAGGCCTTTCCCCGGTAACCATGAGTATCAAGGACGCACAGGTCAGCGGCAGCTCGGGAGAGGAGGAGTTCGGCAACGATATTCCGGCAACGGTGTTGAGCTTCCTGCGCTCGCCCTCCGGCGTATTGAGCAAGCTGAAATATGTTGCCGTGCCGTCGAAGACGGACTCATTCATCCCAGGACTGGAGAATGCCTGGCTGCTGTTCAGCCGATTCAGCCATCATCTCCGTCTGTCCGAGAAGGAGCTGCGCCCCGGTGAAAAGTGGCAGTCCGCCGAAACCATCGAGATGAGCACGGGCAAAACCATGTCGGTAAATGCGGAAAGCAAACTGGTCGGGGACAAGGTGGTGGAAGGCAAGCGATACGTGCAGATCGACACCGATTTCAAGCTTTCTTCCTCGAAACAAAATCCGTCGGACAGCGAAAAGGGAGCCGGGCTCTCCGTGGAAATCGAGATGACCGGCAAGTCGTACCTTCTCTTCGATCCGCGGGCCGGCGAGGTGTTTCGCTCTACCATCAAGGCGACGATGACCACGAAAACGGCGATGGGCATGGACACGAAAAACGCCATGACGGGCGACTTTCACCTTACCATCACCGCGCACCGCACCCCACCCCCTGGTCGGACCGGAAAATAACATATTGCGGTATAGCCGCAACAAATAAGCTGACCACGCGGTGGTTTCGATACCGCTCAAGAGCTATAGAAAGGATCGATCAGCTTACCTGCCTTTCGACAGGCTCAAGGACCACCTACTCAACCACCGGACTGACCTTGCCTTAAACCTGGAACTCTCTTGAGGGGGAAACTGAAATGCGGCACATTCTACTGCTCGGTCTGCTGCTCGCGGTCATCGCCGGCGCCGATGCCTACCAGCTTGCCTATAGCGATCCTGAAGGCGCCGTCCGCTGGTACCGCACGGAAATCGCGATCAACGGTAAATTCACCATGGCGGGAACGCGCGAATCGCTCCCGATGACCGGTTCCATCACCTTTGTCAGCCAGGAGAAGGTTGTCGCGGTGAACGACAAGGGGGAGGCGGCAATCTTCTCCAAAATCACCGACGGCGAATTGCGCATGTCCGTTGAAGAAGAAGAGACGACACAATCGCTGGCAGGTTATACAGCCACCTTCACTAGATCGCCGTCCGGCAAGGTGAGCGGGATGAAGGTCGCGGATAATCCGCTGGATGAAAATGTCGAGATGCAGCCGCTCGGATTCGGCGCCCAGTGGCGGCTGATCAGCGGCATAGGCCGGGATATCGAGTTTCCGCCGAAGGATATCAAAAGCGGCGCGAAATGGAGCCAGAACAGCACCCAAGCCACGATAAAGACATCGATCGACAATATCCTGCGCGTGCCCAAAGGGGGGGGAGGCTTATCGATCGACGGCCGGACGACGATAAAGATTCCCTCTCGCGAGTTGAATATTCCGATGGAAGATCAATCCATTGTCGTCAAGCAGTCAGCGGAGATAACCGCCAGATCCGCCTCTGCGTTCGATGCGGAAAAAGGCGAGCTGGTCGGCGCCGACTTTACCGGAGAGTTGAACGTTAACGTTACCTTTCCGGACTCGAACAAACCGATCACCATCAACGGACTACTGAAACTCACCGGCGCCACCGTGAAGATCCCCGCGCCGCCCCAACCGGAGCAAACCACGGAGCCCGGCGAAAGCGAGGAGCCGGCGAAGAAGTAGCGGAGCGAGCCGTAAAACGGCAATATCCCGAAAACCGGGGAGCTGCGGGGATCTGCGGCTTGCGCCGGCCCTTGCCGGATTCTCGATTTATTCGGTATCATGTATGCCATGACGATCATCGGCAGTCCATACAAAGCCATACTCGCCGTTCTGCTGCTTGCCTGCTGCCTGCTGTCTCCCGGACGCGCCGAGGATCCGTTGGACGCGATCGAACGCGGCCTGGGTCTGCTGAGCAGCGGCGACGTGGAAGCCGCCCGCCAATTGCTGGCGCCTGCCCTCAGTGTAGAATTGAGCGATCCCACCTCCCTTGCGGCACGCGGCACGCTGGAACTGCTGGCGCAAAAGCCGGCCGTGGCGGAAACGGCGTTTCGCCGCGCGCTCGACGACAATCCGCGCCACCTGGCGTCGTTATGGGGATTGAGCCTTTCGCTGGCAATCCGCGGGCGAGTATTCGAGGCCACCACGCTGATCGATCGTGCCGCTGCGGTTGCCCCTGACGATCCGCATATCAAGACAATGCAGGCCTACGTCTGCCTGCTGCTGGGCCGCTATGCCGATGCCGTCATTGCCGGCAAGGCGGCGCTGGATGCGGGCGATCGGTCGCCTTTCCTGCTGGCCGTGCTCGCCCAGGTGCACTACAACCTGGGTTATCCCGATAAGGCGCTGAGTTTCGGTCAGCGGTCGGCGGTGTTATACGACGGCATGGATTTCCTGTCGCCGGGTCAGCGGTTGAAGCTGCCGCTGACGATGATAATCACCGATACGCCGCGGGCGCTGGCGCCGGCAATCGAAACGCCGCTCGTTGTTCCGGTCAACACCGGATTGGATATCCAACTGCCCATCGATGAAACACCGGCGGAAGCGCAGCAGCTCTTCCAGATTGTTGCTCCTTCTACCGGCGCCGCGCTGCGTGGGTCGCAGCGCGTGCGCGTGGTATACCGTGGGAAACAGGAAATTAGATTCGTCGTCTTCCTCGTCGATAATGTGATGCGCGGCATGATTACCGATCTACCCTTTCATTTTTCGTGGGATGCCGATTCCGTTGCTCCCGGCGAGCATCAACTCGCTGTCCGTGCCTATGATTATCGCGGAGTGGTGATCGAGGAAGACGCCATTAGCGTCATCACTCAGGATGGCGCCAACCTGCCGGCGCTCGCTGCCTCCGAGCGGGAAGCGGAGCTGCAGCAACGCATGATCGAGCTGACGGTTCCGGACCCGGCGCCGTTGTCGCTATTCGTGCAGTTGGGTTACTGGCATCGGGAAAAGGGCGAGAATACTAAAGCTGCCGCTGCCTTCGAGAAGGCGGCGGCAATCGATCCAGCAGCCGAAGGCGTGCTCGCCGCGCTGTCGGAATTGTATAAAGCTAATGGAATGCACCTCCTTTCCGATGATGCCGAGATCTATTGCGGTCCGAACACCGTGAAGAAGGTGGCGCTCACCTTCGACGATGGCCCCAACCCGCTTTATACCGTAAACATCCTGAACGAGTTGAAGCGTTATAATGCCCGCAGCACCTTTTTCATGGTGGGAAAAATGGTTCAACAGTATCCCGACCTGGCGCGGCAGATACTGGCGGAAGGGCACGAGTTGGCCAACCACTCTTACACCCACCCGAACCTGACGAAGCTGACCCAGCAAGAGATCTTCGCCGAAGTGCTGCGCGCGCGCACGGTTATCAAGGAGGTAACCGGACAGCAGACCCACCTGTTCCGCCCGCCGGGCGGAAACATCGACCTGTTCGTGAAGAAGCAACTCCGCGCGCTGGATTACAATATCGCCTTCTGGGATATCAATGCCGGCGAATACGTTAAAAATACTCCCGCCGTGCAGGCGCAGTTGATTCTCAATAAAGTGCGCCCCGGCAGTATCATTCTGCTGCACAACGGCCTGGTAGACGGCACGTTGAATATCCTCCCGACCCTGCTCACAGAGCTGACAAAACGGGGATACACCTGCGTGACCGTTTCAGAGCTGCTGAGCACTCCGCCGCCCCCCGCCGCGAAGAACGAGAATGGAATGCCCCCCCAACCGGCCGAGAATGTTGCCTACTAACAGCCATCAACTTGCTGAGAGTAAAAGAGATCCAATCCAGCCGGCGTGGATCTGGAAATCGCCACGGAGACTTGCGAAAATTATTTCCCCATCTGACCCATAACGATAAGTGTAAGGGGTTAGGGAAGTAAGGGATTAGGGGATAGGGATTAGGAGATGGGGGATGGGAGTTATGGGAATAATGGGTGTTATGGGAGTTGTGAGATGATCTATTCGTCCCATAACTCCCATCTCCTAATCTCTAATCCCTAATCTCTTATCACTTATTACCTGGGGGAGCGCCGGCTTCCAGTGTTTTCACGCGCTGTTCCAGGTGCTTTACTTTCCGCAACAGGTCGGGCACGCGGCGGAGCGCTGCTTCGTATTTCAGCTCTTCGGCGTGATCGCGGGCCGGGAAGCCGGATACGGTGGCGCCGGGGGCTACATTGCGGGTCACCACCGCGCGGGTGGCCAGGCGGGCGCCGGCGCCGACGGTCAGGTGATCGGCGACACCCGCCTGCCCGGCGATGATAACGCCATCCTCAAGAACCGCGCTGCCGGCGATGCCGACCTGCGCGACGATCATGCAGTCGGCGCCCACCCGCACGTTATGCGCTATTTGCACCAGGTTGTCGATCTTGGTGCCATGGCCGATGAGCGTTTTTCCACTGGTGGCGCGGTCGATGGTCACGTTGGCGCCGATTTCGACATCGTCTTCGATGATGACCGTGCCGAGATGGGGAATCTTCTCCCATCCATCCGGGCCGGGATGGAATCCCAGACCATCGGCGCCGATGACCGCGCCGGAATGGATGATGACCCGGCAACCGATGGTGCAGCGGGGATAGATCGTCACGCCGGGGTAGACGATGGTTTCCGCGCCGATTTCCACGTGATCGCCGATAACCACGTGCGGGTGAACGATCACGCCGTCACCGACATAAACTCCTTCCCCTACCACTGCCAACGGGCCGACGTAGGCGCGGGCGTGTATCGCAGCCGACCTGGCGACGACGGCGGCCTGATCGATGCCCGGAAAAGGCGGCCGGCGCCAGTCGAAGAGCCGCAGCGCGCGGGCGAATGCCGCCCGCGAATCGTCCACCTGGATGAGCGGCTTGGTCGATTCTTCGATATAATGCGGAACGATGATGGCCAACGCCGAGGTAGCCTCGGCGCCCGCCAGATGGCGCTCGGAGGTGACGTAAGTCACCATGTCCTCACCGACCGCATCCACTCCGGCGGCTCCCAGCACCAGCGCATCGGCGCCGCCGCCTATCAGCAGCCCGTCGAGTTGTATTGCCAACTGTCCCAGCGTGATTTCCATCGCGCCTCCCTCCCCGCACTGACAGGTATTACGATATATATGATTCCATTCCGGTCGGGTGTTCCCTTCATTGCTTCACGGGGAAGGTCCGCCTTGCCGAGCAGGTTTAAGCCGGACAGGGCATTGCAGAACTTTAATAAAATAATGCAACTTTACAATAATAATAAATGGAATTGCCTATCTTGACAAATCCGGCGCTCTAATGTAGACTATTCAGATAAGGAGATGGGTTATTAATTGCCCGGTCCGGCGAGGACTTATAGCTCGAAGATGAGCTTCAGGATGGTTGACAGACGGGGGGATGTTCGACCTGACATGTTATACAGTTTTATCCCTGACGCCAACCGGCATGACCCATGCCTTTATACCACTCTTTAAGGAGGTAGATCGATGTCTTCATGTCCAGCCCGGCGACGGGCGCGAACCCCGCGCGGGTTCACTCTCATCGAATTGCTCGTGGT
>Ga0172375_10002082_pt1 | contig 31621 bp, 36 predicted proteins | sample LakKiv1m_FD_114537 | JGI IMG/M metagenome (GOLD analysis project Ga0172375, IMG submission 114537) | Freshwater microbial communities from Kabuno Bay, South-Kivu, Congo - kab_092012_11.1m | ecosystem: Environmental > Aquatic > Freshwater > Lake | place: Democratic Republic of the Congo... | reverse complement strand
GCCTTTCATTAACTTGTGGCATAAAAAATATGCCAATATCAAAATCGACATGATTGTTACGGTAGGGCCTTCTGCTGATAATTTGTTAAAACGAAATCCAGAACTGTTTGCTGGCACACCGTATTACACGGTGGGTTTTTCTGGATTAACCAAAAATGACGGCGTTGTAGAGCAGAACATTTTCAAAATGATCAGTGTAATTCCTCAAACACTGCCTGACACGGAGCATCTTATTGTGGTGATGGCAGAAAAAAACAGTAGTTTTCATCAACAGTTAAAAGATCGTATTCTTTCTGTTCGACCTCAATTATCGTCAAAAATGTCGTTAGAATTTTGGGATACGTTTAGTTTTGATGAACTCTACGAGCGTGCTAAACAACTGCCACCTAAGACGGCAATTATCTATTTTCCAGTAGGAATGGATAGGTTCGGTGAACGCAAATTGCCTTTTGACGTGATTAAAAAATTAGCGCAAGTTGCATCTGTGCCTATTTTTGTTCACGACGATACTTATTTAGAATTAGGTGTAGTCGGTGGCTATATTCGAAATATCCGAGAAGAAGGTGACATCATTGGTCGTTTAATTCTCGGATTAAAAGTGCCACCCACGCCAGAAGAATATGATTCAGAAGTGCGAGGATATTTTTTTGACCATAACGCATTAAAACGTTGGCATATTTCGGAGAAAAATTTGCCGCTAAACAGCACCATTGTCAATCGCCCAAAATCCCCTTTTTATATTTATCGTTGGTATATTCTGATGGCAATTGCCATCTTGGCAGAAGCGATATTGATTGCAATGTTGATTCGCAGCATACGGCGTAGCAATAAATTAACATTGGAACTGGCTCAAGAACGAAATTTATTAGAAGTGCGTGTCAAAGAAAGAACTAGTGAATTAGAAGAATCACGCACGTTATTTCACGATGCGGTCAATGTTGCAAAACTGGGCGTGTTTAATTACGACTTAGCGAGTAGTGAATTACGTTGGGATGCCTCTATGTTTGAGATTTATGGCATCGACCCGCAAATTAGCAAGTTAGTTTATGACGTGTGGCAACAGGCTGTTTTGCCAGAAGATTTACCAACAGCCGAACAAGAATTACAAGCAGCTATCTTAGAACACAAAGCCTTCGATACTCGTTTTCGGATTCGTCGCCCTGATGGAAAAGTAAGAACAGTTCATGCGTTGGCACAATTTTATTATGATGAAAATGCAATCCCGCAACGTCTGATTGGCATCAATCAAGATGTAACCGAGCAAGAAGAAGCCGAAGCGATTATTCGTAATTTAGCGTATCACGACCATTTAACACAGTTGCCGAATCGCCGTTTACTTTCCGACCGTTTAGACCAACTTATTCATAGCAGTCATCGTGAAAACAAACAATTTGCCGTCATGATGATGGATTTAGACAAATTCAAAGCCGTCAATGATTCGTTCGGTCACGCCGCAGGTGATGAATTACTCATTCAAGTTGCACAACGTATCAAAGTACGTTTGCGTGAAAATGATACGGTGGCGCGTTTGGGTGGAGATGAATTTGTGATTTTACTCGCGGATGTGCATTCGCCAGACGATACTGCACGAGTGGCGAATGCGTTGATTGAAACACTGTCTCAACCGTTTGTTTTAACGCAAAGCGATAATGTTCAAATCGGCACCAGTATTGGAATTACTTTTTATCCACAACACGGTGAAGATGGTGATGCGTTAATCGATAAAGCGGATACGGCTCTCTATATTGCCAAAGAAAACGGTCGCGGTTGTTTTGCTTATTACGAAGAAAAAACGCTTGATATTATTTTGCCGTAATCATTTTTTGTGGTTCTAAATACGCAACATTCAAATGGTCATCAATGAGATATTTTCTTGCTACATTTCTGACTTGTTCAGCCGTCACTTGATTGATTTTTTGAACATATTCATCGGCTTTTTTATAACCTAAGCCAACGGTTTCAAGCATTCCTAGTTGCATTGCTTGATAAAAATTTGAATCACGTTGATACACTTCGCCCGCTAACACTTGTGCTTTAATGCGTTGTAATTCGGCAGGTTCAATCAGTTTTGTTTGCAAATTCGCAATTTCTGCTTTTAAAGCGGCTTCAACATCCCAAACGGTTTTGCCATCAGCAGGCGTGCCTTCCAGTTCAAATAAATCATCTAAACGCGAAGTCAGGTTATATCCTGCACCTGCCGCAACTGCGACTTGTTTGCCGCGAATGAGCGAGCTACTTAATCTCGCACTGCTTCCGCCATCTAAAACGCCTGCTAACACTTCAAGTGCGTAGGCTTCGGATTCATTTTCAGCGGTTTTTAAAGTTGGGACGTGATAACCAAGCAAAACAGACGGCAATTTTGCAGGCACTTTGACCGTCATTTTTCTAACGCCCAGTTGCGGAGATTCTTTTTGCGGTTTGAGTGGCACGAGTTCACTTGGTTGCAAATTGCCAAAATGTTGCTGTGCGAGTGCAAAAACGTCCGCTGTTTTTACGTCACCCACAATAACTAAAGTTGCATTATTCGGCGCATACCAACGTTGATACCATGCCTGTAAATCAGGTGCAGCGTAAGCGGCAATATCGGTTGTCCAACCAATAATCGGATTTTTATAAGGACTACTTGTGTGCGCCATTGCTGAAAATTGTTCTGCCATTTTTGCTTGCGGATTGTCATCAGTTCGCATACGGCGTTCTTCAGTTACCACTTCGAGTTCTTTTTTGAGTTCTTCAGGCAAAATGTGCAAATGACGCATTCGGTCAGCTTCAAGTTCAAAACTTACGGGTAATTTTTCAGCCGCCATTGTTTGAAAATACGCAGTGTAATCGTAGCCTGTGAACGCATTTTCTTCGCCACCATTTTCAGCAATGATGCGCGAAAATTCTCCAGGCGCGTGTTTGTCTGTGCCTTTAAACATCATGTGTTCAAGCATGTGTGAAATCCCAGTGATGCCACTCGGTTCATAACTTGCGCCAACTTTGTACCAAACTTGCGACACCACAACGGGTGAACGGTGGTCTTCTTGAACCAGAATTTTCAAACCATTAGCGAGTTGATGTTCAGCAATTTTGGGTGCAGCAAAACTATTTAAAGACAAAGCACAAATTAAAAAAGAAAGTATTTTTTTCATAATCAATTTAAATATCTCTAAGTTTTAAGGAGTTACAGTGAACATGGCTTTAGCAACTTTTGCATCGCCCCATTTAATTGGAGCTTTGGGTGGTTTATCAGGAAAAACTGTTGTTCCCATGCCCGCTTTATCTAATTCGACTTGTTCACCTTTTGGATTAACAACATAAACGCCTTTTCCTTCAATCATCATGACATCTAAACCATTTTCCGTTAAACCAAAACCACCCCAAAAATCGGTGCCTCGAATACCAATGGTGGCAACAACGGTTTGTACTTCGTAACGATGTTCACGTTTGGTAATGCTACCTGTGATACTGCGAAACGCGCCTTTTACTAATTCAAATAACGCGATATTCGGTTTCTTGCTGGCATTTTTGTTCAGTTCGTACTGCTTAAAAACAAATTCGCTTTCTTTTCCAACGGTGATATTTGAACCATCTCGTAATTTAAATTCCGCGATGCTATTCATTAACGTTAAAACGTGATCGCCCTCGCATAATTTTGTTTCGTAGTCGAGAAGGTTTTTACTGTCACCATGTTGCAACCAAACTACGCCAACAACATTTTGCACTTTGGCGAAATCACATTTTGCCGCAAAAAGACTGGTTGAACTCAGTAACAAAGTAGCGGTTATTAACGCTTTGTACATTTTGAAATCTCCAAAAAAATTAAGCCATTTATGTCATTAGAAATTCCAATAACACAAATGGCTGTATGTAACGTTAAACGTTAAGTGTCAATTAACCGTCAGCGTTAATTTTCGCAATAATGTCTTGCAAATCTTGGTCTGCGGTTTCGTTTGGAACTTGGCAAGTTCCCGCGTTCAAATGTCCACCACCATCGTAACTTAAACATAATTCGCCAATGTTGGTTTCTGAAGTACGATTCAAAATTGATTTACCAATTGCAAACACGGTGTTTTGTTTTTTCATGCCCCACATAACGTGAATAGAAATGTTGCATTCAGGATAAAGCGCGTAAATCATGAAACGATTGACGGCATAAATAATTTCTTCGTTACGCAAATCCAAAACGGCTAAATTGCCATGAACTTTGGTGCAACGAGTGATTTGTTCTTTTGCGGCTTGTTCGTGTTCACGGAATAACTTAACGCGCTCTTGCACGTCTGGTAATTGCAAGATGTCATCAATGGAATGGTCTTTGCAGTAATCAATCAAATCCATCATCAATTGATAATTTGAAACCGTAAAATCACGGAAACGACCTAAACCTGTTCTTGCATCCATCAAGAAATTTAATAAAACCCAGCCTTCAGGATTGAGAATTTCGTTTTTGTTAAACTGTGCCGCATCACCTTTATCGACCGCTTCCATCATTTCATTCCAACCAGCAGGGAAACGATCAGTGGCACCGTAATAGTTATAAACCACACGAGCGGCTGATGGTGCATCGGGTTCAATGATGTGATTGTCTGCTTTGCCGTTGCGAATCGTTTCACTTAAATGGTGATCGAACGCTAAATGCACGCCTCTCACATACGGTAAATTGGTGGTGATGTCGTTGTCGGTAATTTCAACGATTTCATCTTGCATATCTTTTGGATGTACAAATTTGATTTCGTCAATCAAATCCATTTCTTTCAAAAGTACCGCGCAAATCAAACCATCGAAATCACTGCGAGTAACCAATCTAAATTTTTTATCTGACATAATTTTTACCTTGTAAAAAAAGAAAAATGTTGTGTTGGAACGTGTTTATTGTAGCTTAAAACAAACCTGTGATTTTACCGTTATCATCAATATCAATTCGTTCTGCGGCGGGAACTTTAGGCAAACCTGGCATGGTCATCATATCGCCTGCAATGGCGACAATAAAACCAGCACCGTTTGCAAGTCGCACATCTCGAATTTCAATTGTGTGACCAGACGGTGCGCCTTTTAAATTAGGATTTGTGGAAAATGACATTTGTGTTTTCGCCATGCAAATCGGGAATGTGCCGTAATCTTTATTCCATTCGGTAAGTTGTGATTTAACTTTTGCATTAGCTGTCACATTGCCTGCACCGTAAAGTTTTGTGGCAATTGTTTCGATTTTTTCCCATAAACTTAAATTTTCGTCATAAACAAATTTGAATTCAGGTTCACGCGAATCGACAATTTCAACAATCGCGTTTGCTAAATCTTCTGCGCCCGCGCCACCATTTGCCCAATGCGTTGAAACAATGCACGTCGCGCCCAAATCCGCGCATTTTTGTTTGAGTAATTCAATTTCGGCTGCTGTGTCAAAAGTAAAATGATTCACACAAATAACGCAAGGTAAGCCGTAATGTTCGGTGACGTTTTTATAATGGCGTTCAAGATTTTCAAATCCTTTTTCCAAAGCAGCGACATTTTCTTGATTTAATTCATCTTTCACAACGCCGCCGTGAAATTTTAAAGCGCGAACAGTTGCGACTAAAACCACTGCCGACGGTTTCAAACCTGATTTGCGGCATTTGATGTCAATGAATTTTTCCGCACCTAAATCTGCACCAAAACCTGCTTCAGTCACCACATAATCAGCAAGTTTTAAGGCGGTTTTCGTCGCCGTTACCGTGTTGCAACCATGCGCGATATTCGCAAAAGGTCCACCATGAATGATTGCAATGTTGTTTTCAAGCGTTTGTACTAAGTTTGGTTTGATTGCGTCTTTTAACAGTGCTGCCATCGCGCCGTGTGCTTTTAAATCACGCGCATAAACAGGTGTGACTTTGTCAGATTTGTAACCGATGACGATATTGCCTAAACGCTCTTTTAAATCCGCACGGCTAGTCGCTAAACATAAAATTGCCATCACTTCGGAGGCAACCACAATATCAAAACCATCTTCGCGCAAATAACCGTTTGCCGCGCCACCCATGCCAACCACGATGTTTCGCAATGCTCGGTCATTCATATCAACAACTCGTCTCCATTGAATTCTGCGCGGGTCGATGTCGAGTTCGTTTCCATGATTGATATGGTTATCGATAAGCGCAGACAACAAATTATGCGCCACGCCGATGGCATGAAAGTCACCCGTAAAATGCAAATTGATGTCTTCCATCGGAACAACTTGCGAATAACCGCCACCCGCCGCACCGCCTTTTACGCCAAAACAAGGCCCTAGCGAGGGTTCGCGTAAACACATGATGGTTTTTTTGTTCAAACGATTCAGCGCATCGCCCAAACCAACTGTTGTTGTCGTTTTACCTTCACCTGCTGGCGTTGGACTAATTGCGGTGACAAGAATCAATTTCCCGTCTTGTTTGCCTTCTAAACTGTTGACATATTCGAGTGAGAGTTTTGCTTTGTAATGACCAATTGGGTCTAAATGTTGCGCTTCAATACCAAAATTTTCTTTGGCAAGTTCAATGATAGGTTTTAAGGTGGCGCGTTGTGCGATTTCAATATCTGACATTTTTTGTCCTGAAAATAAATAGGTAGTAATGGTTGAATGGCGATAAATTTATCAGCAATCGCTACAATAGCCAAATTCCTTGAAAAATCTTACTTATTCCATGAAAAAATTATTGTTTTTACTTTTAATGAGCAATGCTTGTTTTGCTGTTGAACCTTCATTTGAACGTCAAACCGAATTGCGAAATTTATTAAAAAACGATTGTGGCGCGTGTCACGGTTTAACCTTGCAAGGCGGTTTAGGCTCACCTTTAAAACCCGAAAATTTAGCGGGCAAATCAGACGAATACTTAATCGAAATCATCACCAACGGTCGCAAAGGAACAGCAATGCCACCTTGGAAACCTTTTTTAACGCAAGATGAAATCGTCTGGCTTGTTCATTTGCTTCGTAATCCCAATTAAATCATGCAAGAAATTCTCATTTTAGGTGATTCACATTCGCCTATTTTTAATCATCTATTATTTAAAAAATCCTTTCCTCATTTAGTGTTTAACATTGTTACTGTCATTGGTGCAACCGCATCGGGATTGGAAAATCCAAATTCAACAACACAGGCATATCCTATTTTCCGAGAAGCGGTTAAAAACTCGACTACAAAACGAGCAGTTGTCATGCTTGGCGAAGTGGATACAGGTTTTGTCATTTGGTATCGAGCGCAAAAATATAATGAATCTGTCACTGCGATGATGGAAAAAGCAATTAGCAGTTATTCCCATTTTTTATTAGAGTTGAAAACACAATTTGACGTAATTTGCATCAGCACGCCATTACCCACCATTCAAGATAATAACGATTGGGGAGAAGTCGCTAACGCACGGCGTGAAGTGAAAACTTCACAAATTGAGCGGACGGCGTTAACGTTAGAATTTAATCGCACTATGCAAAAATTTTGCGAAAAAAATGGCATTTGTTATCTCATGCTAGATAATGAATCATTAGGAGAAAACGGAATTGTGAAAACTACATTACTCAACAGTAATCCACAAGACCATCATTATGATGCAGAAATTTATGCCACTTTGTTGGTTGAAAAACTTGCAACTGTTTTATAAAAACTGCATTACTTTAGGATTTACACGCACAATGACAGACCTATCGTTACTTGTTTTAATCATTCTTTTTACTGCTATCGGCGGCGTGTTAAGCGTTTTAGCGGCAGGCATCTTTTTATTATTATCAGAAAAAAATCAACAAAAAGTATTGCCACATGGAATTAGTTTTGCCATTGGCGCACTTTTAGCCGTTGCTTTTTGGGGCTTAATTCCCGAAGCCTTTGAACACGCGCAACCTGAGAAAATTCAACTGTTATCAGGCACCATCTTAGCGGGGATTTTGAGCTTTTTTGTACTGGAAAAACTGCTAATTTGGCGACATTGCCATTTTGGTGAATGCGAAGCGCATGGCGATGATGAGCATCAACACGCTTCACATTCTCACGGACATTCGCATTCACACGGTGAAAAAACGGCGGGGACATTCATTATTCTAGGGGATGCAATTCACAATTTTGTGGATGGTGTTTTAATTGGCGCAGCATTTTTGATGAATCCGCATTTAGGTATTGTCACCAGTTTAGCCGTAGCCACGCATGAAATTCCGCAAGAAGTCGGCGATTTTGCAATTTTGCTGCACAGCGGTTATTCGCGCAAAAAAGCGTTGCTTTATAATGTGTTAGCCAGTTTAACCACTGTGGTCGGTGGCATACTTGCATATTTTTGGCTTGCCGATTTACATGACAGTTTGCCGTATTTTCTAGCACTTGCGGCATCGAGTTTTATTTATATTGCAGTAGCTGATTTAATTCCTTCGTTACACAAAAAAACCGATTTGAAAACCTCGCTCGAACAAATCACACTAATTGGCGCAGGCGTAATTTTAATTTGCACGTTGCATAATTTTGCACACCATTTTTGACCCTTTCCATCATGTCAATGTCTCGCAAACGCTTAAATCTTGACACACGCAAATATATTTTTCTTGTCGTTATTTGGACATTATTACTTTGCGGGTCGTTGATATGGAATATGTATCAAGTTCGAAATACCTCTTTTTTTACGGCAACCGCCGCCGCGCGTGCCAATATCGAAAAAGACATCATTGTTAGAAAATGGGCAACTTCACATGGCGGCGTTTATGTTGTCCCCGATGAAAGTACGCCTTCTAATCCTTATTTAAAAATTCCAGACAGAGATGTTGAAACCACAACAGGGAAAAAATTAACTTTAATGAATCCCGCCTACATCATGCGTGATATTCAAAGTAAATATGGCAAGGTTTATAACAGCCATTTAACCAGTTTGAAGTTGATGAATCCTATTAACCAAGCTGACGAATGGGAAACAAAAGCCTTACATGAATTTGAACAAGGCAACACCGAATTGCTCGAAATTGACCAAATTGCCGAAAAACCGTATTTGCGTTTGATGTTGCCAATTATCACTGAACAAGGCTGTTTAAAATGTCATGCTCATCAAGGTTATAAAGTGGGGGAAATTCGCGGGGGTATTAGTTCTTCGATTTCGCTTGAACCTTATTTTGAACACGATAAAAAACGTAATTTTGATTTAACGCTTGCACATGGTTTGCTTTGGCTTGTGGGTTTGTTGGGATTGTATTTTTCTTATCGACACACGCGCCGTTTGAATGAAAAACGCAAAACGGTTGAAGATAAATTAAAACTCAATGAACGGCGAGCAAGTTCGCTTCTTGATTTAACCTTGCAAGCACATCAACTCACCGAACAACAATTACTTACCGCCACTTTAGATCAAGCCGAAAAACTGACGGGAAGTGAAATTGCTTTCGCGCATTTTGTCAACGACGACCAAGAAACCATTACCCTTAGCACTTGGTCAACTCGCACAATTTCATATTGCAAAACCGCTTTTGACAATCATTATCCCATTTCAAAAGCTGGCATTTGGACAGCCTGTTTTTATGCAAAACGCGCTTTGATTTTCAACGATTATGCGAGTGTATCGTACAAAAAAGGTTTGCCAGAAGGTCATTCATTTTTAAAACGCTTTCTTACCGTTCCTGTTTTGGAAGGCAATAAAGTTCGTATGATTGTTGGGGTAGGAAATAAAGCGATAGATTACGATGATAGCGATTTGCGCGAATTGGAACTCGTTGCCGCCTCGCTTTGGTCACTGGTAAAACGCAAACGAGTTGAAATCGAAATTGAAAATTATCACGCGCATTTAGAAGAAATTGTAAAAGTACGCACCACCGAATTAGTTAAAGCAAAAGAAGCGGCAGAAGCGGCAAATATAGCGAAAAGTCTTTTTATTGCCACAATGAGCCACGAATTACGCACTCCATTGAACGCAATTTTAGGATTTTCTGAATTGCTCAGTTGGGAAACCAATATCTCTGAAAAACAAAAACAAAGTCTCGATATTATTAACCGTAGCGGCGTGCATTTACTGAGCATGATTAACGACGTGCTGGATTTATCGAAAATTGAAGCAGGACGTTTTGAACTGGATATGCAACCCACTGATTTATTGAAATTATTTCAAGACATCTGCGACATGATTAGTGTGCGAGCGCGTAATAAACAGCTTGATTTCAACTCGGAAATTTTACCAAATACTGCGCCATTTATTTACGCTGACAGTGGAAAATTGCGCCAAGTGTTAATCAATCTACTCGGCAATGCGGTTAAATTTACGGCATCGGGTTCAGTCACATTACGCACTACAACTGAAAATCTAATTTTAACCATCGAAGTTATTGACACGGGTTCGGGAATTCCTGCTGATAAATTAGACGATTTATTCAAACCGTTTGTGCAACTCATTCAAGACAATGCCGATATGCAAGGCACAGGATTAGGGTTGTCAATTTCAAAATCGCTGGTGGAATTGATGGGTGGAAAAATTAGCGTTAGCAGTGAATTAGGTGAAGGTTCAATTTTCAAAATAGAAATGCCTGTTAAATTGGCAAATGATTTTGATGTTACGCTTGAAACAGAGCAATTGCCTGTGAAAAGTATTGCACCTAATCAGAAAATATCACGTTTGCTGGTTGTTGATGATAATGCAGAAAATCGGTTGTTATTAACAACTATGTTGCGAGAAGTCGGTTTTGAAGTACAAGAAGCCGAAAATGGACAGCAAGCTATTTTCTTATTCGAGCAATGGCAACCTGATTTAATTTGGCTCGATATGCGTATGCCTGTGATGAATGGTTACGAAGCGGCACAGAAAATTCGTCAATTACCGAATGGTGAAAAAGTAAAAATTATTGCCATTACGGCAAGCGTTTTTATTGAACAACACGACGAAATTATGAACGCAGGATGTGATGCCGTGCTGCATAAACCGTTTCATGTGATTGATATTTTTACTGAGTTAAATAAACAATTGGGCGTTGAATTTATTCATAAAGATAACGTTAAAATTTCGCACACGGTGCAAAAAATAACGACAGAAATGTTAGCAACATTACCTCAAGAATTGGTCATGCAACTACAAGAGGCGGCATTGTGTTTGGATATAGAAGAAATGGATGCTGTTATTGCAAAAATTCGAGAAATTTCTTTAGCTATTGCAGAAGGTTTGACGGATTTAGCAAAAAATTATCACTTTGATCAAATTGTGACTGTGACACAAACAACAAAAACCAGTGCTGAATAAGCACTGGTTTTAAGTAAAAAATCAATTTGTTCCTGTCCAAGTATCGATGCCATGTGATTTTTTCACTTTTGCCGCATACGAATCGGCTTCTGTCTTAGTTTTAAAACCACCGACTTTTAAACGGAATTTTGGTGCAGGACTATTTGGGTTAACGGGTACAACTTCAACAGGAATGCCTTTTTGTTTGAATTCAGCGGCTTTGCTTTGTGCGAACCATTCTTGTTGATAAGACACCATATTTACTGAGTATTTTCCAGCAGGTACTGCTTTTTGTGGTTTTACTGCGGTGTTTAAAATTTCTTTAGTTTTCGTTTCAACTTGCGCTTGTTTTTCTTGCGTTGTTTTTGAATTTTCGGCACGTTGTTTTTCAACGCCACGAGCCATGCCGCGTGTCATTTTGCCTTTGTAACGTGAACCGCTATTTTCATCGAGTAATTTACGTTGTTCTTCGGTTTTTGTACTCGCAGAAGCTGCTTTTGCAATTGCAGCCGCTTTAGCTAATTTTTCGGAAAGTAATGCGGCTTCTGCTTTAGCAGCCTCTTGTGCTTTGGCTTTAGCGGCTTTTTCTGCGGCAAGTTTTTCAGCTTTTGCTTTCGCTTCATCAGCAGATTTTTTTGCCATGTCGGTTAATTTCGTATCTACTTTTGCCTCGTCAGCTACTGGATGCGCGGGAGCAATATCAACAGGTGGCGCGAGCGGAGCATCGGCAACTTTCACGCCGTCAAGACCTGTATCAATTTTGCCCGTTGTCAGCGCAGGCGCGGGAGTTTTTGAATTCAACAAATTCACTGCTGAACCATTTTTAGCGGCTTCTGTATCAGTTGTTGCAGGCGATGCTGTGGTAACTCGTTGGTCTGCTACTAATTTATCTACTTTTTGATTCAGTTGATCAACGGAAGTTTTAATTTTTTCGATTTCTTTTTCTTTTTCAGGGGCTTTTGAAACGATACCGTTCACCGTTTCTTCTAATTCGCTCACGGATTGTTTAAGCGTTTGCGTGTCGTTTTGAGCGGTGTATGTCATATAACCCAAACCGCCACTGCCTAATAAAGCAAGAACACCTACGCCAAGTGCTGCGTAACTAAAGGTTGCTGCTTTTTTTCTACCATTTTCAGCATCAGCAAATTGTTTGCGTGAGCGGGTTTCGAGCGTGTCTTGATCAGCGCGTAATTGTGAAAAAGCCACATCATGTTTTTCTGTTAATGCGCTAATGGCACCGTCGTTTTCTTCTTTAATTTGATCGATGGCAAATTGTGCGGCTTTGGCAATAATTGCCGTTTCATCAATTTCAGGCGCAGCACGCGCTGGTTCTTCATCGGCGATATTGAAATTATCGTCAATGACTGCTGTTTCGCTTGAATCATCCATACCCTCGAGTTGTTTCATCCAATCGTCTTCGTCGCTAACGGTTTCATCTTGTACCGATTCGTTATCGTCCAAACCCTCAAGTTGGCTCATCCAATCATCTTCAGCAGCAACAGCTTCTTCAGCGACTTCTTCAGTTGGTGTTTCAGCGGTTTCTTCAACTTCGTTCACGTCGTCAAGTTGGCTCATCCAGTCGTCATCTGCTGCCACATCGTCAGCTGTTTTTTCAGCCGTTGCAATTGGAGATTCAACCGCGTCTAAATCATCGAGTTGTTTCATCCAATCTGTGCCTTCATCTTCTACCGTCGTGGCAATTTCAGCAGCTTCTTCTTCGGCGACTTCTTCTTTTTCAAATGAAACAGCAGGGGTGTTTTCGTCTTCACTCGTTTGCTGTGCATCTAAATCATCGAGTTGTTTGAGCCAATCACTTTCGTCTTCTACTTTTTCGGTAGAAACAACCGATTCTTTTTCAACCGCTTCATCGTCAATTAAATCAAAACCTGCGGGTTTTTCGTTGGTATTTTCCATAGCATCATTTAAACCATCTAGTTGTTGTGCCAATTCATCATCGTTTGGCAAAGATATTTCTACAAGGGGTGCAGCAATATCGGCAACATCATCGAAGTCATTAAATTCTTCTATCAAAATATCGTTTTTTTCTTCATCATCGATTTTCAAAGTATCTTCAAATGGCACTGAATCCACTAAATCATCTAACGCGACTTCAGGTTCAACTTGTAATTCAACTTCTTGCGGAATTTTTTCTTCAAACATTCCTTCTACAAAGGGAAGTTCGCTTTCATAACTATCGATTAAATCTTCTTTCGTCTCAATTTCAGGTTCTAAAAAGCTTTCCTCTTCAAATTCAAATTCAAATTCAAATTCAAAATCTAAATCAGAAATATCGGTTTCTGTAATTTCGGGTTCAATAACCGCTTCCATTTCGGGTTCGATTTCGACGATTTCAGGTTCAATAACCGCTTCGATTTTGGGTTCAATTTCAACGATTTCGGGTTCAATAACCGCTTCAATTTCGGGTTCCATGCTCAAATTGAGCAATTCATCAACAGCCGCAAGTAGCGAATCTTCATTTAATTGTGCTTCATCAGCGGTTAATTCATCGTTAGCATCACCGAGCAAACTATCAAAGTCATAACCTGCTCCGCCGAGTAATTCATCAATTTCATCATCACTGACAGCAGGAGTTTCATCCAAAACAGAAGCGAGTTGATTTTCAAGGGATTTCAAAGATTCCGATTGCAACGCGACAGGTTTTTCATTTTCAAGCTCTAAATCCATCAAATCGCCCAGTTCATCTAAATTAAAACCGTCGCCTAATTCGATATTTTCTTCTGCTAGCGCAACAGGCTCTGTAACGGATTCTGTTTCTTCTTTGATTTTCTTTGATTTTTTAGGTGCAGAGGCAGCGTCTAATTCCTTTTTGGCTTTGGCTAACACTTGATCGAGCATATCGCCTTCAACAGGTTCTTCGTCTAAGTAGAGCGTCGAAGTAGCTTGATCAAGGCGAGCGTCTAAATCCAAATCTAAAGTGTCGCGTGAAGTTTTAGCTGGTTTTTTGGCTGTATTTGTCATAGTGAGTTAGAGGCTAAAAAGTGTGAAGACCGTTTAATTAAAAAGATGCTACGTTATCGTTGCAGTGTTTTGTTATGCTACGCGAGTTAAAGATAGTGAGCGTAAATTTTCGTTCATTTACGGCTAAATTCCTAAAAATTCTCAAACAGAGGACAATTCATTATGCAACTTGCAATTACTATTCTTGGCAGTGCGAATCATGACCTTATCAATGAAATTGTTCGTGCAAACACGGGAAATCTCTGCCAAATTGTTGATTTAAAAGCCTCGATTTTTAATGACACTTATTGCGCGTATTTACTTATCGAAGGAAATTGGAATCAACTTTCTAAATGTGAAAGCACGCTTCATGCCATTCAGAAAAAATTTGATTGTACTATTCATTGTCATCGCACCGAAATAGTCAAAAACCCTGATATGTTACCGCTCAGTATTGAAGTTATCGGACTGGCTGGTAATGATTTGTTAAATCAATTGATTTTGTTTTTTGGCGATAAAAATATCGATGTGATTGAGATTAACACTCACAATTATCCTGCACCGTATTTAGACTCAAAACTTACCAATGCGCGTTTTGTTATTTCGTTATCTAGCAATGAATCCCTATTTCAATTGCGCGATGAATTGATATATTTATGCGATAACTTAAACGCAGATTTATTGTTTGAACCTTTTAAAATTGGAGCTTAAAACCATGACTGTTGAACTTAATAAAACTGTGCCTAATTTCACTGCTGCCGTAACGGGTAAGGAAACAGCTATCACATTGAGCGATTTTCTGGGCAAAAATGTGGTGCTTTATTTTTACCCCAAAGATAGCACACCAGGTTGCACGCAAGAATCGCAAGATTTTCGTGATAATTACGAAAAATTTACCGCTCTCAACGCTGTCGTTTTTGGCATTTCACGCGACAGCATTCGCTCTCACGATGGCTTTAAATGCAAACAAAATTTACCGTTTGAATTGATTTCAGATAACGATGAAGCGATTTGTCAATTATTTGACGTTTTAAAACCCAAAATGATGTATGGCAAAGAAGTAATCGGGATTGAACGCAGTACATTTTTAATTAACGCGCAAGGCGTTTTAGTTCACGAGTGGCGCAAAGTGAAAGTTGATGGACACGCACTGGAAGTGCTGAACATGCTTTCAACAAATGTAGCTAACAAATGATGATTGGTAATGCAGTTTTGCAATAATAAAAAGTGTATTTTTTCAAAAAATTTGTCAAATGACGACACGTTTTGTCGTTTCAATGTGTTAGGATTCTACTCGCTTAATTTCTCGCTCCTGTGAATTTTCACGGGAGCATTTTTCACACACAGGAAAAAACCAATGAAACCCATCAAATTCGATTTAAAACTCAACAACGGCACAATCACACTCGCCACGTTAGATGACCTTGAAGAAAATTTATCGCCCGAATTATTCACGCATTTTCATTCTGGCAAATTAGCGAAATGGTTAAAAGTTCGCAAACTCGATGAATTGGCTGAAAAAGTGGATGCCTTACGCGCTCAACATCTCGTCGATAAAAACGAACTCGATGTAAAACTGTTTAAAAGTTTATGTGAAATTTTCGTGAGTGAAATCAGCGAAGATGATGCACGCGAAGCCATTGCTGAATTCCACGCCTTGCCCGTTGTTGAAACCGAGAGCGAAGAAATTGAAGAATCAAAATCGTTGATGGTGATTGAACAACCCAAAACAAAAGAATTCCGTGTAAATGAAAGACTTTTGTACAAAACATTTATGGAATTGGGCGGTGAAATAAAAAACGAATATTCATCACAGATAAACTATGCAAAAGGAGAAACACAACCATCTAAAACACTTTTAGAATTGCTGGAAAAATACGCTATTAACATTGATGATGTTGTAATTTGTGTTAAAGATAATGGATGGATGGGGTCTTGGTTTATTTTGACTAATCATTGTTTTGTATTTGATAACAATACTTCTTTAGTTAAGAATTCATTTTTCTGTTGTCCCAATTGCAGAATTTCACTCTCTGACATTTTTTATCTTAACAGTGGGTATAACTTGGAATACGACGAATTTCTACTAATGATTAACCATACTATCTGTCAATTTCCCAATTCATTTTCTCCGATTTATCCTTTTTTAAAGGATTATCTTGCTCTTGAAGAGTTTGAAGATAAATTTGAACCACTAATTAAAGCAAAATAATTTTCTATCATTCCCCGTTAAAAAACACCTCAAAAAAACAACATGGATATTTTATTGCGTTATTTCGACATGCTTTGTTTGATTCCCAAAGAGCCGAATTCAATTTCAACATTAGCGTTATTAGAAAAATTAGAAAATACGGGCTATCAAATTGATTTGCGAACCGTGCAACGGGATTTAGTGAAATTATCTGCTTCGCATTTATTTCCCATTTGCAGTACAGAAGGGACGCGCCCTTTGCGTTGGTTTTGGAAAAGTAACGCCGACAGATTTCAATTTCCCATGATGTCAACCGACGAAGCCTTAACGTTCAAATTGGTTGAAATGTTTTTAAATCCATTATTGCCGCCTGCGGTGCAATCGCATATTTCAGATTATTTTCAAATCGCAGATAAAACGCTGAAAACCTCACCGCTGGCGACGTGGATTGATAAAGTTAGAATTATTCCAAGCAGTTTGGCGTTATTGCCTGCTGAAATTCCAAAAACGATTATCACGGTTGTTTATGAAGCACTTTTTAAAAATCGGCGTTTTCATGCCACCTATCAAGCCATTAACAAACCCGCTAAACAGTATGAAGTCAATCCGCTGGGTTTAGTTTTTCGTCACAATCTCATTTACTTGGTTGCCACGATTAACGATTACACCGATATAAAACAATTAGCTTTGCACCGTTTTTTAAATGCAGAATTGAGCGAACGTGATGTTTTTGTGCCGAATGAATTTAATTTAGATGATTACATTGCTCAAGGTGAATTTGATTATCCAATCGAAACCGAAACGATTGAATTAACTTTAAAAATCAATGCGTTCATAAGACAATTATTATCAGAAACGCCGTTAAGTTCTAATCAAACGATTGTTGAAGGTGAACAAGCGCAATTTTTATTAAACGCCAAGGTTAAAAATACGGAGCAATTGCGTTGGTGGATTCGTAGTTTTGGTGATGCGATTGAAGTTTGTCAGCCGCTCACATTACGCGAAGAATTTGTTCAACAAGCCCAAAAATTAAGCCAAATATATTTATAATTTTTCAAAAATAGCTGATTAACGACGTAGTTTGTCGTTGCGGTGTGTTAGGGTTTAGCTTCCTAAAATTCACACAGCGAGAAATTATCATGCTTACTTCAAATCAACCTGTTGTCATCGATAATGAAACAGGTTTTGTCATTAACGAAACTGACGACGAAATTCAAACAACCGAAGAAATTTTCGGTTCTCAAGAAAGCCCGCAAGAAACAGGCAATCTGATTTCAACCTTTGTTGATTCTTACACGCGCCACAAAAACACCTTGCCGCTCGATGTTTGGTTAGAACAAGAATTTTCACATTATGACGTTTGGGAAAATGAAACCGAACGTCACGAAACTGCGTTAATCGTCATCAAAACGATTCAAAAAAACAATGAAGCCAAAGCCGATTTATATGCCCATTTAGATAAAGGCAAAAGCAAAGAATCGTGGCTTGCGAAAAAAATTGAACAAGGTGCAAATGCGGCAGGGGTTGTCAATGTCGGGCAATATGCAAGCGGGATTGATAACGCAATCACAAAAGCCAATCAAAACAATTGGAATGTGATTACTCGTCAAGATGGTCAAATCAGTCAAGCAATGAATTTAGATGGATTCATTGCAGAGCATCATCACGCAAATACATTCAACATGGATGCCGCCGCAAAAGGCAGTTCTTATCGTGCCAGAGTTTTAGAACCAAAGGCAGGTGAAACGTATGGCAAAAATTCAATGGACATCGGCATTTATGATGGTGATGGCAACTTGGTTCGTCGTTATCAAGCGAAATACGGTTCGGATGCTGAAAAAACAACCGAACTGTTTGAACGTGGCGATTATCGTGGACAGCGTAAATTAGTGCCTGAAGGTCATGCCGATACAAACAGCACGGAAGTAATTGAAATCGACGGCGTGAGTTCAAAACCGCTTTCAAAAGAAGAAGCCAAAGCCTTACAAGAAAAAGCACAACGCGAAGCCGAAGCAAAACAATACGATTGGAATGATGCCAATCGCATTGATATTGCAAAAAATATCGGCAAACAAGCTCTTGTTGCCGCCGCTTTCACGGCTGGATTTCAAGGCGCACGCATTTTAGGTCGGCGTGTTTGGAATTCATTAACAGGCAAAGCCAATCAATCAGGGAATGAGGATTTGAAAGAATTTTTTGAATCCTCTATAAAAAGTTCGGCACATGTCGGCGTGCAAGTCGCTGTTTCTGGTGCATTAGTGGTTGCGGCAAAAAGCGGCTGGATTACGATTTTAAAAGAAACGCCAGCGGGACAAATTGCCAACATTGCTCATGTTGGATTAGAAAATGCGAAATGTTTGTACAAATTCGCAAAAGGCGAAATGAGCGCGACTGAAACGCTCGATGCAATGGGCAATACCAATGCGAGTGCAATCGGTGGGCTTTATGGTGCAATGCAAGGCGCGGCTTATGGTTTGGCATTTGGTGGTGTTGGCGCGTTTGTTGGCGCAGTTGCAGGTGGTTTAGCGGGAAGTTCACTCGGTGAAGCTGTTTATCAAGGCGGAAAAGCTGTTGCTAAAACAGCATCGAAATTTATTAAGTCAGCGTATCAAAATGTAGAATCTACTGTGACAAAGGCTTGGAATACTGTTAAAAACTGGTTTTAAACTTGTTTATGTTTCGTTCTCATGTTTTGACGTGAGAACGAATTTTTTAATTTTTAAAGGAAAAAACGATGAAACAAATCAAATTCGATTTAAAACTCAACGACGGCGCAATCACACTCGCCACGTTAAATGACCTCGAAGAAAATTTATCACCTGAATTATTTAGGCATTTTCATTCTGGCAAATTAGCGAAATGGTTAAAAGTTCGCAAACTCGATGAATTAGCTGAAAAAGTAGAAGTCTTACGCGCTCAACATCTCGCTGATAAAAACGAACTCGATGTAAAACTGTTTAAAGATTTATGTGAAATTTTCGTGAGCGAAGTCAGCGAAGAAGATGCACGCGAAGCCATGCAGGATTACAAACCCGCAACGATTCAACAAGATTCAAACGATGAAGAAGTTGAGCAATTGAAAGCTGAAATTGAAAGTTTAAAAAATGAAATTAAAGCATTAAAAAATCCGCCAAGACCTCAAGGCAAAGTTTTTGAAAACTTTATTATTCATGATGACGGAACAGTTACAGACACAAAAACGGGGTTGATGTGGAAACAACAGCATGAATCTCAACTATTCGGGGGCGGGTTCGGGGGCGGGGGATGCGAAAATTGGAAGGATGCTGTGAAATGTGCAAGAAAATCAAATTTCGCAGGTTATAACGATTGGCGATTACCAACAATTGATGAATTAAAGTCGTTGATAGATGAAAAATATAAACCAACTGTTAACGTTACTGCATTTCCAAATACACCTTGTCATCGTTTTTGGTCTTCTACGCTTGATGCTCTTATTAAACGCGATGCGTGGGGTGTTAATTTCAGCTATGGAGTCAGCTACACGGACAGCAAAAACGACCGCGCTTTTGTTCGCTTAGTGCGTAGCGGACAGTAATTTTGCGTTTTTGTTTATTTTTGATTTAAAAAAGAAAAAGAATGTCAGACAAAGTAATTCAAAAATGAAATACCACCCACCCTTTCAAATTACGCCCAAAATTCTTAACGCTGTGGCGGCGATTAGCGAATTAGTTGGCAATCATTCTGCAAAAAACGGTCATCTTTCGCCCCAACTTCGGCGTGAAAATCGCATCCGCACGATTCAAGCCTCGCTGGCAATTGAACAAAACAGTTTAACCGTGAATCAAGTTACTGCGATTTTGGACGGCAAACGGGTTTTAGGTTTGCCGCGTGAAATTCAAGAAGTGCGAAATGCGTTTAGCGCGTATGAAAAATTGCCCGATTGGCAAGCTGAAAAGATGGCAGATTTGCTTTTAGCACATCAAACGATGATGTTCGGTTTGATTGATGATGCAGGAAAATGGCGCAGTAGCGGCGTGGGTATTTTTAGAAATGATGAATTAGTTCACATGGCTCCGCCTGCTTCGCAAATTCCCAGATTGATGGTTGATTTATTAACGTGGCTCGCGCAAACAGACCATCATCCGTTAATTGCAAGTTGTGCGTTTCATTATGAATTTGAGTTTATTCATCCGTTTAGTGATGGCAATGGCAGAATCGGGCGGTTGTGGCAAACCTTGATTTTAAGCCAATGGCGAACGCTGATGGCATATTTGCCCGTTGAATCGTTAATTAGCGAAAGACAAGACGAATACTATTTTTTTGTATTAGGACAATGTGACAAAAATTCTGATAGCACAATGTTTATTGAATTTATGCTACAAGCCATTGAAAACGCATTGCGTGAAAGTTTTTAACATTTAATTTATCTAAAAAACCAATCATGACAAAACCAAATCTTTATTTACGCGACAAAGATAAACGCTGTTTTTTGAAGTTATTAACGGAACTTTTGCCAACTGTAACCGCATGGGCGTACGGTTCACGAGTGAAAGGCGAAGCACATGACACCAGTGATTTAGATGTCGTTTTACGTTCGGCAGATTTAACGCCGATTCCCTTTGAAGAATTAGAAACGTTTTTGCAAGCTCTCAACGATTCAAACATTCCAATTTTGATAGAAGCACGCGATTGGGCAAGATTACCCACCTCTTTTCATGAGGAAATTTTGAAATGTTACGTCGTATTAGAATAATTTAATTTTAAAAATCCAACTCTTAATTAAAATGAAAAACCAATACATTTGGGATGAAAACAAACGACAAATCAATCTTGAAAAACATGGACTTGATTTTGAGAATGCAGACAGTGTTTTAAATTCGCGTTACCGTCTTGATGTTAATGTCATTCGTAATGATGAAATGCGGACACAATCTTTTTCTTATGTGATGAATAAATTAGCAGTTTTATCTTTAGTACATTTGGAACGTGAAAACTTAACTCGAATTGTGAGTTTTCGTTATGCAAGTAAAACAGAATCAGAGGTTTATTATGAATGGCTCGAAAAAGAATCTGACTGAACGTCAACAAATTTTAAATGCAATGAAAACACCACCTGTTGAGGGTTATTTTGTTTGGGATGGTGAAGACGAAGACGACCGTCCGCTAAGTCGTGAAGAGATGCAAGCAGGAATGTTAAAAAAATCTCATGACAGCGATAAAACAGAAATTTCATTGCAAATTGATAATGAAGTCGTCGCTTATTTTCGTTCGACAGGACAAAACTGGCAAAATCGAATAAACGATGCGCTTAAAGAATGGCTCAAAGAGCATTCGGTTGCGATTTCTTAAAACATATTCAAAGGAAAACCATGAAAGACATTAAATTCAATTTAAAACTCAACGAGACAACCTCTGTATTCACATTAAATGAATTAAAAGAAAACCTAACACCCGAATTATTCCCGCATTTTCATTCTGGCAAATTAGCAAAATGGTTGCGGGTTCGGAATTTAGACGAACAGGCTGAAAAAGTTCAAGCCTTGCTTGTTTCAGAAAAAGAACATCAAGCGCAATTGTTCAAAAATCTATGTGACATTTTCGGCAAAAACATGGATGAAAATGAAGCGCGTGAAATCCTACAAAGTTACAAGCCTTCAATTTCTGAGCAAAACAATTGTAATGATGAAGAAGTTGAGCAATTGAAAGCTAAAAATGAAGAATTAAAATCAAAAATTGAGGAATTAGAACATGAAGAATTTTTATACTGCTTTGTAGTGTTAGCAAAATCACTAAAAATCTGTATTGAAGAGATTGTTAATACATTAAAACTTAATCTACCTATTATTGAAGATGAACTAATTTACACCGACATTAGAGAGATGAAAGAAAATCTTAATACTGCTATAGAATCGGTTAATGAAATTTGTGAAACTGAAACAAACAAAGTTACATCACGAAAAATTAACTTTAAGCATATTGAAACTATCTGAAACCCCCTACATCAGCATCCGCGCTCCCATTGAGTTATCAATTTATTTTTTCCAGTGATACCATGAATTATATTTTTATATAACCAAAAAAGGTTTCAATTTATGTATTCGACAAATCTTCGTAAAGTGGGTGGTTCGGTAATGTTAGCAGTGCCGCCAGCTCTTCTTGATATTCTACATTTACAAATCGGTGCGACGGTTGGCATTGCTGTTGAAGGCGAACGGTTAATTATTGAAGCGCAAAAGCGTCCAAAATACAGCTTAGACGAGTTGTTGGCGCAGTGTGATGAAACTGTTGAAATTAGCCCGCAGGAACGTGAATGGCTTGATATGAAACCTGTTGGCGCGGAGTTGTTGTAATGGAACGCGGTGATATTTATTTGGTTTCGCTTGACCCAACATTTGGATATGAACAACAAGGAACACGTCCAGTTTTAGTTGTGTCGCCGTTTGCATTTAACCGATTAACTAAATTGCCAATTGTCGTTCCAATCACCAACGGCGGAAATTTTGCGCGAACAGCAGGATTTGCCGTATCGCTCGCAGGTTCTGGAATAAATACGACAGGCATTATTCGTTGTGATCAACCTCGTGTTTTAGACTTAAATTCTCGCAATGCGCGTAAATTAGAAAGTGTTCCCGCTTCGATTATCAATGAAGTCTTGGCAAAACTCATACCCATTTTTGAATAAAAAACATCATGACCAACACCGAAAACCTCTACATCAACATCCGCGAGGAATCACCATGCAACTAATTATTAACGTCCCCGATACGTTGCCACAAGAACGTTTAGCGCAAATTATCAAAGAAGTTGAACAACGAATAATCAACGAATCTAAATCACTAGCGAGTTTTTCTAAAAAACAAACTGTTGTGAATGATGACCCTTGGATGAATCCAAATGTTGATTTACCGAGCGTTGATACGGAAATTGAAGATTTCGCATTAAATCATGACCATTATCTTTATGGTGTTGATAAAAAATGAACACAGTTTTTGTCGATACAGCCGCTCTCATTGCATTGGGTAACAAACAAGATGCTTTTCATCATATTGCATGGCAAGTGCAAAAAGATTTGGTCAAAAATCAAAACCATTTTGTAACCAGTGATTTTGTGATTGCGGAATTTTGTAATGCGTTTAGTCGAATTAAGTTTAGAGCCACTGCTGTGCAAACAATTAACAACATTTACAAATCAAAAATGTGGTCAGTTGTGCCAATCAATGAAAGTCTAATGATAAAAAGTCTTAATTTATTTACACAAATGGAAGATAAAGAATGGGGCTTAGTTGATTGCAGTAGCATCATTCTCGCTAGAGAAAAACAAATTACTACTGTATTTACAGCAGATAAACACTTTGAACAAGCTGGTTTTGAAATTTTATTAAAACAGCATTGAGAAAAAACAAATGAACAACACCGAAAACTTCTACAACAACATCGGCGAGGAATCACCATGCAACTAATCATTAACGTCCCCGATACGTTTCCACAAGAACGTTTAGCGCAAATTATCAAAGAAGTTGAACAACGAATAATCAACGAATCTAAATCTTTTATGTTTTTTTCAACACAAAAAACTGTTTCAAATGCTGAAAAAATAAAATATCCGAATTTTGTGGATTTCATTCGGAATTCCCCCCTTATGAATGCAGACGTTGATTTTGAACGTGATAATTCATTTTGTCGTGAGATTGAACTGTGAATTATTTGTTAGACACAAATGTAATTTCGGAATTAAAACGACCTAAACCAAATGAAAATGTTGTGAATTGGTTTTCTGAAAAAGAGGCAGATTCTCTGTATTTAAGCGTTTTAACATTGGGTGAAATTCGCAAAGGCATTGAAAAAATGACTGACGGACAACGTAAAAACGCATTGTTAATATGGTTAGAAAAAGATATTCCATTATGGTTTGATTCTCGGTTGTTAAATATAGATGTTGAAACAGCAGATTGTTGGGGAAAATTACAAGCTCAAGCTAATCGTCCATTGCCTGCTATTGATAGCTTATTAGCCGCAACAGCAATACGTCATGATTTATGTTTAGTCACGAGAAATGTTGGTGATTTTGACTATCCCAATTTGAAAATTTCAAATTTATGGTTGTAACCTCAAAAAATTAAGAAAAAACAAATGAACAACACCGAAAACCTCTACATCAACATCCGCGCTCACGTTGAATCGAATTATCCGATTTTGTATTTAGTGACATTTGAAGAACAAAAGGCAGATGATTTAATTCGCCAACTCGCAAGCGATGACAATCATAATAATCGTAAAATTTTTGAATGGAATTTAGCGCGTGGCATGGTGAATTTTGAGCATAAACAGCCGTTGCTTGATTATCGAGATTTAGCCAACACGTTAGAAAATTGGTTGAGCGACGATTTAACCAATCATTTTTTAATCATTAAAGACGCGCATTTAGCCATGCGTGAAAATCCGTTAGTCGTGGCGCGTTTAAAAGCTTTAGCACAAAAGATTTTGCACGATAACGATTCAAATGCGACCGTAATTTTAATTTCGTCACAAGCGTGCATTCCGCCAGAACTCGAAAAATTTATTACGTTATTTGAATTGCCTTTGCCCGATGAAAATGCGATTAAAGAAATCATTAACGAATTCGCCACAAAAGCTGATTTAGATGAAGAACCCATCACAGCCAAAGATTTAAACGATTTAACGTTGGCATTTCGTGGTTTGAGCGAACATGAAATCACCCAATTACTCACTCGCTGTTATCAACAAGATGGCGAAATTAGCAGTAAAGATGCGGCGTTAGTTTTGAAAGAAAAAGAACAAACCATCAAAAAATCAGGCACGCTTGAAATGATTACCGCCAGCGAACCGTTTGAAAATGTGGGTGGTTTATCGAATTTAAAAAAATGGCTTGAACAAAAAGCGCACGTTTTAAGCAATTTAAACGAAGCGTTAGCCTTTGGCGTAGAAGCTCCCAAAGGCGTGATGATTGTCGGAATGCCAGGTTGCGGGAAATCGTTAACCGCAAAAGCGACCGCCGAATTATTCAAATTGCCGTTATTGCGTTTAGATGTGGGTTCGTTGATGGGCAAATATGTCGGCGAAAGTGAATCCAATATGCGCCGTGCGTTGCAACTTGCCGAAACGGTCAGCCCGTGCATTTTGTGGGTCGATGAATTAGAAAAAGCCTTTGTTGGCATGGGCAACAGTAACGGCAATTCCGAAGTGGCAACACGCTTATTTGGCTATTTTTTAACGTGGATGCAAGACAAAAAAGATGCCGTTTTTGTGTTAGCGACAGCAAATGATATTTCAGCTTTGCCGCCAGAATTATTACGCAAAGGACGTTTCGACGAGATTTTTTACGTTGATTTTCCAAACAAAGCAGAACGTGAAAATATCTTCTCCATTCATTTGAAAAAACGAAATCAACACGCCGCAATTGATTTAAAAAAATTGGCGGACAAAACGGATGGCTTTTCAGGTGCGGATATTGAAGGTGTTGTGAAAGAAGCGATTGAAAAGGCTTTTATTGATAATCGCGCCACGCTTTCAACCGACAAAATAATAGACGTTATCAATAATACACATCCTTTAAAAGTTGTGATGAAAGACAAAGTGAAGGAATACGAAGATAAATTTAAGGATTTGAAAATTAAAGCCGCGTCATGATGTGACACGTTTTCAACGATTATGACTAACAAGAGCCAATAAAATTAAAGTTGTGCCAATGATAATTTGTAAAGTCATCGGTTCATGATTAGCCGAATGTCCTAGCCAAAGTGCTAAAACGGGTGACGCGAGTGAAACTAACGCAACTTGCGTTGCCGAGCGTTTTGAAAGCAAAAAGTAATACAAGAAAAACCCCATCGGCGTTGCAATTATTCCCAAATAAAGCATCGATAAAAAACTAATTAACGAAAATTGTAACGGCATTGTGGTTTGTGCTAGCTCGCACGTTAAATAATAAAGTGGCATCGAAAAAACTAATCCACCTGTTACTTGCGTTAAAACAGGCAGTTGTGAACACACTCTTTTAATACCAATCGCACTAATTGCTTGTAAAACTAAAGAACCTAATACGCCAACAATTCCGAATGCTGCCGTTGAATTTAATTTCCCCGCTGAACTAAACATCACAAACAATCCAACCATTCCCATAACGTAAGAGAGAATTTTTCCAGCCGTTAAACTGCGTTCTTTGAGCCAAATCGCCGCTAAAATGGCGGTCATTAACGGAGCTAATCCACTAATTACTGAAATCCAACCCGAAGGAATAAATTGTGCCGCCCAATAAACGGCTGCCATCGCGCCATACATTTGCACCGCAACTGCAAGATAAGCGAGGCAAGCCACGCGCGTGAAAGGCAAACGTTTTTTGAAAAAAAACAATAATGCAAACAAACAAAGCAAACCCACACTCATGCGAGCCGTCAAACTAGGCAAAACGCCCAGTCCATCAACGCTCCATTTGATTGCTAAAGGAGTGGTTGCCCACAATAAAACCATGCCAATATAGGCGAAAAGAATTTGCATTATTTTACCGTGAGCAACTTAAGAGAAATTAACGTGATGCGCCAATTTTTGAGGCTTCAGGCACTTCGATTAAGCTGCCCGTTTTGACATCGTAAATGTAACCGTAAATAGGAATTTCAGACGGCACAAGTGGATGATTTTTAATGCGTATTACATCTTCAACGACACTTTCTGCTAAATCGCTAATTGTTAGCCACGAAATGTGTTTGGCTTCGTGCGAACCGCCGCCTTCACAGCAATCATGCCAGCCATTTTCATCAACCGTTGCAGTTTTTAAACTGGTTGCGAGCAAACCGCGCATAATTTCATCCGTAAAAGTTTCCATCCCGCAATCGGTGTGATGAATCACAAACCATTCTTTTGTGCCAAGTAATTTATAAGAAATAACCAGCGAGCGAATCGCATCGTCACTTGCCCGACCGCCTGCATTGCGAATAACGTGTGCGTCACCTTCGCTCAAACCTGCATATTTTGCGGGGTCTAAACGTGCATCCATACAAGTTAAAATCGCAAATTGACGTGCTGGCGGCATCGCCAAATCGCCTTTATCAAATCCTGCGACATAACCACGATTTGCAAGTAGCACTTCATTTAATACTTTTGACATATCACACCTCATTATTTTTATTAGAATTATGATGAAAAACGCCCACACATTTTCTTTCGTGAATGCGCGAGCGCAGTGCATAGTGTAACAGGTGAAAGGCGTGTTAGAAAAATCGATGCAGCTATCAAGGAATAACACAATCTACGTTATACTAATCGCAACACCGCACACGTTTTGTACGGCGAATTTTTTTATTTTTCTCAACCTTTTGAGTGCGATTAACATGGCAAACTTTATCATTGGACGGCAACAAATTCTTGACCGCAACCTCAATATTTATGCTTACGAACTTTTGTTTCGTGGACAGGGTCTTAATTTGAATGATCGGGAAGAAGCAACCCAAGCAACCAATCAAATTATCACTGACGCAATCATTGAAATGGGCATTAACAATATCGTTGATGAGCATCGTGCATTTATCAATTTCACAACGCAAAACATTTTAGAAAAAACACCGCTTTCTTTGCCAAAAGAGCGGATCGTGATTGAAGTATTAGAAAATGTAAAAATCGACTTGCGGGTGATTAACAATTTACGCGAAATGTCGCAACAAGGTTATTTAATTGCGCTTGATGATTTTGTTTTCACTGAAGAATGGCGACCGCTGGTTGAATTTGCTGACATTATCAAATTAGACGTTTTGGAAATGGGCGAGGCAAGTGTGCGTGAGGCTATTGCACAACTTGCGCCTTATAAACTCAAAATTTTGGCTGAAAAAGTGGAATCGCACAGCGAATATGAGTATTTGCGTGATTTAGGTTGTGATTATTTTCAAGGTTTCTTTTTTAGTAAACCCAATTTAGTTGAAGGCAAACGAATGGGCGTAAATCAGCTTGCCGCTGTGCGTTTGCTCACAACAATTAACAGCCCAAATGTTGAATTTGACGAACTTGCCAAAGTAATTTCTGAAGACGTAGGTTTGAGTTATAAGTTATTGCATTACATCAATTCAGCATTTTTCTCGATTCCCACCAAAATCGAATCTATCAATCAAGCGATTGCTTATTTAGGCATGAATGAATTAAAACGTTGGATTAACATTTTGATGCTTTCTTCGCTTTCGGATAAACCTGCGGTGGTGATGCAAAATGCGCTGATTCGCGGAAAAATGTGTGAATTGCTAGCAAGATTAGTGGGACAAAAAACTGAAAATTTCTTTTTGATTGGTATGCTTTCTTCACTTGATAGCATTTTAGACATTTCACTTGCTGAAGCCTTAGAACAATTGCCATTGGGAGATGATATTACGCAAGCGATTTTGGATCATAAAGGCATTGGTGGCGAGGCGTTAAGTTGCGTACTCGGTTATGAACGTTGGGAAATGGGTGCAATTACTTTCGCAACAGTTGACCAAAATCAAATTGGCGAGGCATATATTGAAAGCATTAACTGGGCAACCAAAGTGATGAGCAACGTTTAATTTTTCGATGGAAATTTAAAACGGCACTGTAATGTAAGTTACAGTGCCGTTTTTTTTCATTTCACCGCCTCGCTACAAATAGCGATATTTTTAAAGATACTGGGATTGATGACTTTGTTTTGTGGCGTAACCCAAGGTTTTTCACAACCTCCTCCAACGAAAAATTTATCTTTTATATCAAAGTGATAAATGCCGTCAGTTCCCGTGTCGTTCAAATTGAGTTCTGACAAAATTTCGTTCATACCGATTTTTTTATTTGTATTCATGGATTTTTCTCCAAATTTTTACATTTCAAGTTCGTAAACTGAACAGTTGCGTAATTTATTTTCAAGGCTTGCGCGAATCGTTTGCACTTGTTTTGACGATTGCCAAATATCGCTAAAGCGTTCTTGTGGCACTTTTCCTAATGGATTGACCATGCTTTTTTTCAGTTTCAAACACGGATACACATTGCCCACTTCATCAATCGAGAAAAACGAAAATGCCGCTTTGCATAATTTGGGTTTTGCCGATTCGCTTTTTTGTTCGCGTCCCGTGAAAAAATCATAGTCTGCAAACATGTCATCATCAATCAATTGCGTTAAATTATCTTCTGAGCCGTCATCTTTGGGAAAAATAAACGGGTCAAAATGCACAGGTAATTCGAGTTCGTTACCAATATCCGTTTTTACGTTTTGATAAGAAGTTGCGTTAGTTTGCATCACGGAGCAATTGATTCGCAAATCATGCCCCGCCTCTTTTAAGGCAATCAAATTATTGCGCGTTTTTTGAAAAGAACCTTTTAACTTTTGTCACTGCGTCATGTATGTCGGGTTCTGCGCTGTAAAGACTGACATGAATTCGGTAAATGTTGGTTAAATTCGCTACCAGTTTTAATAATTTTTCATCAAGCAGTGTGGCATTGGTGTTGATGCGAAGAATGAAACGTTTTTCTTGCAGATATTGAAGGATCTCACCAATGTCACAGCGTAAAAAAACTTCGCCGCCTGTTAGCACTAAACCCAATGTTCCTGCCTCGTGCAAATCATCAATAATTTGAAACACGTCTTGCGTTGAAAGCAGGTCGCGTTTTTGTTCAAAGGTGCAATAACAATGCACGCAACGCAAATTACAACGTCCCGTTAATTCAAAATGTCCGCTGAGTGGAACGTGATTACGAAATGACCACAAATTGATTGCACTCAAATCTGCTGATTCAAAGGATTTTTTTGCAGGTGAATTTGTTGTGTGGGTGGAATTTGCTTTGTCTTCGACAAAACCTAATTGACTGAGTTTTTGCAAAATGGCGAGGTCGTCGTTTTGCCATTTTTGAAAGTCTTGCAAGCGTTTCCAAACCGTTTGCGCTTTGCCTGTGAGAAAAAGCGTTTTTTTGCTTTAGTTGTTGATGATAATGGTGTCATCGCCGTAGTGGCGAAAAATTAGGTGGTTTGGAACGAGGTAGGACATAACGGCTAATTTCCTAAAGTGAATTCAATTGCTGTTAGTTAAATCAAGCGTTTATCAAACTTTCCAGCGGAATATGTAAATCGTGATGCAATTTTTTGATTGCCGTTAAAGTGAGTTGTAATTTTCCTTCAAAAAAGGCTTTCACTTTTTCAATTGTTCCAAAATACTCCGTTAAATCATTCATATCCAAACCTTGTTGTTCCATTCTAAATTTTATTGCCGCAATGGGCGTTGGTGCATCAATCGGAAATTGTTTTGCTTCATAAGCCTCAACTAAGGTCACTAAAACATCAAGTAAATCGCCTTCAGGGCTATTAAATTCGGCATCCATTAAATGCTCAATCGTTTGTAATGCCGCCTGATAATCTTGTGGCGTTTTTATAGGATGAATGTTCATATTTTTGTCGCCTCGATAAAATCATATTGTTTGTGTGTTCCCACAAATCGAATGTACACCACGCGATAAGGGTAATTTATTTTCACAATTAAACGGTAGTCATTGCCTTTGATGTTAAAAATAACGCGGTTGTTAGCAATGATGCTCGCATTACGAAACTTGTCTTTAATTTGTTGGGGATTTGCCCAATCTGCTTTCAAGGTTTCATAAAACCACGTTTCTAATGGTTCTTTCGCATCGGGATATTGTTCCCAAAAATCTTGTAATGCTTTTTTTGCAATTATTCGCATAACAATTTAAAAACCATTTCATAATTCAACGTCATTTCTATAAAAAATCAAAACAGGGCAACCACAAACAATTGCCCTATTATCAAACTTCAACCGCAAACGGTTTTTCAACTTACCGTGTTTTCACTATTTCGCAAATATCTGTTGCATAAAATTTATGCCTGTTAATAATTTTTGTTTTGAAAACAAATTGGGTTTAACGGGCATTGATTTTTTGTCGCGTTCTTCAATCGGATTGTGTTCACCAAAATACAAAATTTTGTTGTAACTTTCTTCGATGTTGATAATTCGCCCACGAATCAAACGTTTTTCAGCGCGTAGCATTGAAAAGGTGTGCAAATAAAATTCGAGTTCCGTTTTCAAAAAGGCTTTGAAATCATCAACGTTTGTGTAATCCGTTTGCCGCTGGAAATAATACAACACTTCAGAATTTGCACGCTGCAAAAGTAAATCAATGTCGTCAAATTTTTGAAGAAACGCATCAATTTCATCTTGCAAGCGTTTTGTTTCAGCGTCCCATGTTTGTAATTCATCAGCCATTCAAAATGCCTCAAATCCATTACATTTCATGTCGCCGAACACTTTACTTTTTGGATCAACAAATTGCTTCAATCCATCTTGCGTTAATTTATATCCCCAGCCCGACCTTTCCCAATCTGCACCTGTTGAAATTGAAAGGTGCAAGT